>JAANMX010000153.1_pt1 | contig 87069 bp, 69 predicted proteins | sample 7279681 | NCBI WGS metagenome assembly JAANMX01 (sample SAMN14094542, study PRJNA606508) | bioreactor metagenome | isolation source: A lab-scale SPAN reactor treating ammonium-rich wastewater day 351 | place: Ireland: Galway | collected 2018-01-01
GCTCGCACTTTGGTCTTGCACATTGGCACAATCTAACGAACGCGCCGGAACTGCGTTCCAGCGCGTTGTAAAGTGCAAGACCAAAGGCCTTGCGCTTTAATGTGTTGATATGCAGTAAATCGCGCCGACAGACTTGTGTGGAGGGGCAAAACCTTCAGCACATAACAACCTTCAGCACTTCACTTTAGCAACAATCCGTTGGGCGTCGCGCAGCCGGGAAACCGTGCAAGGGGTTCCCGGCTGCGCCCCCAGGCCTCCTTCAGGCTTTGACGCCGGCCTTCATCTGCTCGATGATGGCATCGGCCACCTGGGCGGTGCCCACGGCCGTCTTGTCGTTGCGGTCAGCCTTCATGTCGTAGGTGACCTTGTCGTTCTTGCGGATGATCTCGGCGATGGCGTGCTCGAGCCGGTCAGCCGCCTCGCCCTCGTTGAGGTGGCGCAGCATCAGGACACCGGACAGCATCATGGCCATCGGGTTGACCTTGTTCTGGCCCGCGTATTTGGGCGCGCTGCCGTGCACCGGCTCAAAGCAGGCATACTCGTCGCCCAGGTTGGCCGACGGGGCCACGCCCAGGCCACCCACCAGGCCGGCGCACAGGTCGGACAGGATGTCGCCGAACAGGTTGGGCAGCACCAGGACGTCATAATCCTCGGGCTTCTGCACCAGCTGCATGCACATATTGTCGACGATGCGGTCATTGAACTGGATATCAGGATACTGCTCAGCCACCTTCCGGGCCGTCTCCAGGAAGAGGCCGTCGGTGTGCTTGCAGATATTGGCTTTGTGCACCGCGGTCACCAGTTTGCGCTTGTGAGCCCGGGCGTACTCAAAGGCTCGCTTGCAGATGCGCTCGGAGTTATGGATGGTGATGACCTTCAAGGTCACAGCCGAGTCCTCGCGCAGATTCCAGCCGGCGATGTCCTTCACGGCCTGACGGAACTTATCCATCTCGGGAGTGTGGACCTGAAGCTCGAGTCCCGAGTAGAGGTCTTCCATGTTCTCGCGAAAGCAAATGATGTCGACGTTTTTGTAGAGGGTGCGCACGCCCGGGTAATACTTGGCAGGGCGGAAGTTGCAGTTCAGGTCGAGCTCGCGACGCAGGGCCACGTTGACCGAGCGGAAGCCTTTGCCGATAGGGGTGCCCATCGGGCCTTTGAGAGCGACTTTGTTGCGCCGCACCGAATCGAGCACGTGGACGGGCAAGGGCGTGCCATGCTCTTCCAGAGCGCGCTCGCCTGCAATCTGCTCCTCCCAGTCGATCTTCACGCCGGTTGCGTCGAGAACGCGCACCGTGGCCTCAGTGATCTCCGGCCCGGTTCCGTCGCCGGGAATCAAGGTTACCTTATGACCCACTGTGTTGTACCTCTTTCTAGACTGTTGAGCGTTACGTGATGAAGGTTTTGCCTGTCCTTCGGGGCGCCGGCATAAAAGTCTATCGGCCCAGGTTGGCGCACGACCCTCATGGTGTAAGGAAGCTCGGGGTTTCTTCGCTGAACGCCGCGATCCTCTTCAGCGCGAGACCTGAATGGCCACGCTCTTCATTCCGTGACGGCCGAGCTCGCCCAGAGTCTTCACCGAGCACAGCAGAGTCAGCATGTCCTGGGCCTGCAGGGTCACGCTGGCGGCCGGGTGCGGCTGGGCTGCCTCCCCCCGGCGGTGGACGACAACCGTGACCAGGGCATCGGCCTCGAACTCCTCCAGGGTCTTGCCCACATAGCGTGAGCCCGGCTCCACCTCGAGCTCCACCACATTGAGCAGCTCGTCCCCCACGTAGAACGAGTGCATGACCCGCTTATCCACGGCCGCCAGGGCTACCGCCGGGGCGGCCAGGTGAGAAGTGCTGAAGGCCAGGTGGATGCCAAAAGCCGATTGCACTTTCTGGGCCAGCTCAGGATCGAACATGCGCACGACGATGCGAATTCCGGGGTTCCGCGAGCGGGCGTTGATGGCCGTCTCCAGGTTGGCCAGGTCGTCGTCGGTGGCGATGATAATGGCCTTTGCTCTGGTCACGTTCAAGGATTCCATCAACAGCTCGTCGCGAGCATCACCCACCAGCACCGGGATGTCCAGGCGCTTGATGTACTCGATGAACTTGCTCTCGCGGGCCACGCAGACAAAGTCCTCGCCGAGCTGGTGCAGCTCCTGAGCGATGCGGTAGCCGACATGGCCGAGCCCGCACAAGATGATATGGTTGGAGTAGGTGGATGCCAAGACAACCTGCCATTTCTCCCCGCGCATGGACTTGTTGAACAAGAGCACGCCGAAACGGAGCAGCCCCTCAGCCAGAAATCCCAGCCCGACCAGCGGAACCGCAAAGAACATGAAACGCAGCCCCGGCTCGTTGGCGGGCGGGAAATCCAGCTCGGGCTGGAAGAAGATGAGCGTGAACATCGCATAACAGCCCTGCCAGAAGTCCACCGGCGGGCTGTGGAAACGTTGCAGGGCCCAGCCCCCGGTCGCGATCAGCAGATTGAATCCGAGGATGGACCAACCAAACTGCTTGAGCAGAATGCGCAGATCGCGGGCCTGGGCCGATATCTGACGACGAAAGCGGCGCCAACTGCTGTGCGGTTTCACGGGCCGGCCTTCTGTCCGGCGGGACTACTTTCCTGGAGCCACCACGCGGATTTCGCTCACTCGCCCACCGAGAACCTGAAATCCGATCCCCTTGCGGGTGTAGAAGTAGAAATCCGTGCTTTTCTGATAGCCGGACCCGAACTCTTTCTCCACCTCCTTGAGACTGGAGCCCACCTGCACCCCTTGCCTGGAGATGAAGTCGCCCGAGGTCACGATGACCGCCTTGATCTTTCCCTCGGAGGCGAGCACCCCCACGCCCTGCTCGGTGTAATTCCAGATCTCCCCGGGAATACCCGAGAGTGGTGTGGTTCGGGGCGGAGCTCCCCAGGCCTGGCGCACCGGAGCGCAGGGGGCCCCCAGTTTCAGATCGCCCACCCGCTGGCCGGGAACGATCTGGCGGTCTCCCAGAAACGGGCGCTGCTCTTCCGGCTTGAAGACAAACACGTGGGTCACCTTGTCTTGATGGAAGCTGAAGGCCAGCCCCTTCTGGGCGTAGCTCACGTTGCCCGTGCCCCGGGCCAGGCCCGTGCCGTAGGCCTGCTCGACCTGGGCCCGACTCGAGCCCACGCCCAACCCCTCGGGGGTGCGGTACTGGCTGCTGGTGACGTTGACCCCGATCACCTTGCCCGAGCTTCCCACGAAGACCACCACCCCGAAGCGCGGGTACTTGTAAAACTTCGATTCGGGGTCGTTGGGGCTGGACTCGACCTGGTCGGTCTTGCCCAGGGCCGCCTCGATGTCGGCCAGGGTGACGCCCAGCTTGACCTTGCCCACCCCGACGCCAGGCTGAATCGGCGGCACTGCCAGCAGCACCGTGGTGAGCATGACCATAAGGAGCAGGCAGCGTCTCAAGCGGTGGTCGGCCCGGCCCCCCAGGGCGCAGCGCCGAACTCTTCTCGAAGCCGGTCGGCATACTGCGAGGCATAAATGCAGACCCGACCCAAAAGATCGATGGCCTGCTCGGACTCGAGATCCTGGATGGGTCTCACCGAAACCACGTAGACGTCCTCTCCCACCGTGGCCAGCGAGGCGCTGACCATCTCCGAGTTCAGGTCGAGCAGGCGGCGGCAGAACTCGAGCTGACGCTGGCGAGGAATCTGGAGAATCGGTGCCGAGACGCGAATGTAGGCATTGCCCTCGGCCTCGAACACGCTCAACACGACCAGCTGGTTGGCTTTGATGGGGAGCACCCAGGAGAAGGATCCCTCGCCCCTGGAGAGGACGTGTCGGGTCGGGTCGACGCCATGGGAGCGCAGCAGATTCTCGACCAGCAGGGTGGACCGCTCGAGCGGAGTCCCTGGCCGGATCAGGCGTACGACCGTGTTGCTGGACTCGTGCTCGATCACGCTGGGTCCTCCCTCCGGCTCCGTAAGAGCATGATTCGGCGCCGGCTCCCCCCTCTCCCGCCGCGTAGTGCAAAACGCCCATCCTCCTGCGCGGCTTGACGTGCTATGATATTCTTACAAAGCTGTAAAATTTTCGACAATCCTTTGAGGTGTGATATGTCAGTTAGCGTCCAGACCGTTCCTGGTGGCAATTTCCTGGTCGAGGAATCCAGCCCAAAGGAGCTGTTTACCCCCGATGAGCTCTCCGAAGAGCACCGCATGATTATGGATACCGCCCGGCGCTTCATGCTCGACGAGGTGATGCCCAAAGCCGAGCAGTTGGAGAAGTGTGACCTTGAGCTGCTGGTCAAGCTGCTCAAGAAATCGGGCGAGCTGGGGCTTCTGGGGGCAGAGATCCCTGAGGAATACGGCGGAATGGGCCTGGACCTGCTCAGCTCGATGCTGATCTCCGAGGAAATCGGTCGCCTGGCCTCATGGTCGGTCTCCGTGGGCGGCCACGCCGGCATCGGAACCTACCCGGTGCTCTACTTCGGCAACGAGGAGCAACGGAAAAAGTGGCTTCCTCTGCTGGCCACGGGTGAGCTCATCTCGAGCTACGGCCTGACCGAGCCCCACTCGGGCTCGGATGCCCTGGCGGCCCGCACCAAGGCCGAGCTCAGTGAGGATGGTCAGCACTACATCCTCAACGGCAGCAAGATGTGGATCACCAATGCGGGCTTTGCCGACCTGATGATGGTCTTCGCCAAAGTGGACGGCACTCAGTTCAGCTGCTTCATCGTGGATACAAAGAGCCCCGGCTTCACGCTGGGCGCCGAGGAAAAGAAGCTGGGCCTCAAGGGCTCCTCCACCCGGGGCGTGACCCTGGAGAATGTGAAGGTTCCCAGGGAGAACCTGGTGGGCGAAGTAGGCAAGGGCCACAAGATCGCCCTCAACGTGCTCAACATCGGGCGCTTCAAGCTGGGCGCCTGGTGCATCTCAGGCTCGAAGTTCGCCCTGAACGACGCCATTAAATACGCCAAGGAGCGCACCCAGTTCGGCAAGCACCTGGCCGAGTTCGGCGCCCTGCAAGAGAAGTTCGGCCAGATGGTTACCCTCATCTGGGTGGGCGAATCGATGAACTACCGCACTGCTGGCCTGATCGAGAAAGCCCTCACCTCCGTCGACAAGAAGGACTCCCAGGCCGTGCTGCGCGGTATCGAGGAGTATGCCGCCGAGTGCGCCATCCTCAAAGTGTGGGGCTCGGAGGCGCTGGACTACGTGGTGGACGAGTGCGTGCAAATTTTTGGCGGCTACGGCTACTCGCAGGAGTATCCCGCCGAGCGCCCCTACCGCGACTCGCGCATCAACCGCATCTTCGAGGGCACCAACGAGATCAATCGTCTGACCATCACGGGCACCCTGCTCAAACGCACCATGAGCGGTCGCCTGAACCTGATGGACGCTCTGGTGGAGGTGCAAAAAGAGCTTGAGGGCGGCGTTTCACCTGCCCCGGGCACGGGCCCGCTGGCCCGCGAGAAGACCCTGGTGCAGGCGAGCAAGTCAGGCGCTTTGCTGTGCGCGGGCGTGGCCATCAACGCCATCGGCATGGATTCGCCCGAGGAGAAGCACCAGGAAGCTCTGATGCGTATCTCCGATCTGGTGATGGAGGTCTTCGCCCAGGAAAGCGCCTGGCTGCGCTGCCAGAAGCTGATCGATTCGCGCGGCGAGGACAAAGTGCAGATGCAGATCGACATCACGCGCACCTACGTCAACGACTCGGTCGACAAGGTGCGCCGTATCGGCCGCAACTTGCTGGCCACCGTCTCCGAGGGCGAAGCACTGGAAGAGTCGCTCGAGCAGCTCGACCGGCTGCTCAAGCACACTCCCATCAACACCGTGCGCACCCGCCGCCGCATCGCCGAGCGAGTGCTGGAGGCCGGCCGCTACCAGGTTTGATTGACCCGGTCCAAGCCATGTGTTACGGTGGGGTACATGAAAGACCACCACCTCTCGATCCGGATGTCGGCCGAGCAGAAAGAGTCGCTTGAAGCAAAGGCGCGCGAGCTGGGCATGACCTGCGGTCAACTGGCTCGCAAGCTTCTGGCGCTGGGCTCGGGAGTAGCCGAGGAGGCCCCCTCCTCGGCTCGCGCCTCTCACGAGCCCGGTCAGGCCCGCTCGCGAGAGGCCGAGCTGCGCTGGTTGCGAGAGAATCGCACCCAGTTGAACGCGTACGGAGGACAGTGGCTGATTCTCGAGGGGGATCGCCTGGTAGCCCACGGGTCCGACTACCTGGATGTCCTGCGTGAAGCTCGCGAAAAGGGCGTGGTCGTGCCCTTCGCCTACCGGGTACCCGAGCTCGAGGGCGAAGTGGTCTGGATGGGACTATGAGCTTGCAGCTCAGCTTTACCGAGCGCATCACCTTCCAGGATTCACCCGGGGCCCTGGTCACGCTTTCACTTGCTGACTACGAGGTGGATATGCCTGTCCTGATTGACACCGGGGCCAAGCTCAGCCTGCTGGACGGAGTGCACGCTCGCTCGGCCGGACTGGACATCTTTCAGGGCCGCCCCAGGGCCTTTCAAGGCTTTCTCGGGGCTCGCACCGTGGCCTACCAGCATCCGGCCCGGTTGCGCCTTGGCTCGCTGCGGCTCGATTGCGAGCTCGCCTTCAGCACCCAACCGCTGCTCCGCCAGGTGCTGGGCCTGGATGTGCTGCAGCATCTTCGGTTCGGGCTCGATCAGCGAGCCCGAGAGATGTTTCTCGCAACTCGGCCCGGCTGAGCTGCCAGTGCAAACGCCGGGCAGGCATCCCTCCGGCCGTGGGGAATGCGAGCTGATGCGCCTGATTCTCCTCGTCCTGCTCCTGGCCGCCACCAGCCTGGCTCAGCCGGTGCGCGAGTGGACGGTGGACGCCTGGGTCTCGTCCCCCATCGACGAGATGAGCGGACTGGCCGCCAGCCGCAAGAATCCGGGCGTGATCTGGACCCACAATGACTCGGGGGACGAGGCGCGGGTCTTTGCCATCAACAAAGAGGGCAAGATCCTGGGCGAGCACCGCATCGAGGGGGCGAAGAACTCCGACTGGGAAGACATCGCCTGCGACGGCGGCAAGCTCTACATCAGCGATCTTGGCAACAACTCCAACAAACGTAAGGACCTGGCCATCTACGTGGTGGATGAGCCAGCGCCCGAGGGCGACTCTCCCATCACTGGCTTCACCCGCTGGCCGGTGGCCTTTCCCGAGCAGGGCGAGAAGCCCGAGTATGACTGCGAGGCCCTCTTCATTGCCAACGGCACCGTTTACGTGCTCACCAAGGAGCGCACCGTGTGGCTCAAGCAGAAGGTTCCCGGACGAGCTTCCCGCCTTTATCGGCTGGACACGCACTCCACCGAGCGGGTCAACCAGCTCACTCTGGTGGAGCGGCGCACCGCTCTGGGCGGGTGGGTCACGGCCGCCGACCTCTCCCCCGATGGCCGCACGCTGGCCGTGCTGTGCCAGCGGCCCATCCCGGCCCTCTGGCTCTTTGAGCGCCCTTCCGATTCAGACCACTTCCTGTCCGGCAGAGCAAAGCGCTTGCTGCTCAACCGCGCTGGCCAGATCGAGGCCATCACCTGGCTCGACCAGGACACGCTCCTGGTGGGAAACGAGGCCGGGCATCTGTGTCGGATCAGTCGCTCGGAGCTGGTCGACATCGGTAAATCACCCACAAACAGGTGAGCGTGCCCACCAGGGCCAGGAGAAACACAACGATCGGCATGGTCTCCATCTCGACGTCCCCCCGGCTGGCCCACACCGCCAGAGCGTTGTTGCCCACGTGAGCCAGCATGCAGGGGAAGATGGAACGGCTCCACCAGCAGATCAGGGTCAAGAAGAATCCAAGCACTGCCGTCGGCGGGATGCGAAAGAGCGAGAAGTGGAAGAACCCGAAGACCAGGGCCACCATCACTGCCACCTTCCAGCCAACCGCCCCGGGGCGATTGCGCAGGGCGTAAAGAAAGGTGCCCCGGAAAGCGATCTCCTCGCACACGCCGGGCAAGACCGCCAGGCCCAGGTAGAGCATCCAGGCGGGGCGCTCCTTGAGCTGCAACATCTGGGAGAACTGCTCGAGCAGATTCTGGGGCACCGGGAACAGAAGCCCGGTCAGAAGCGAAACCCCCACCCCCACCAGGTGGGCCAGCGGGATGAAGGCCAGCACGGCCAGCCACACGGGCCAGCGAGGGAGGCGAAGCGAGAGCGCCTCAACGGGGGACAGGCGGTAGTGGCGCAGCATCCAGATCGGTACCAGCAGAAAGACCAGCAACTGGTTGACCACGATGGCCGCCACCAGATTGGTCCCCAACGCGGCGTTGAGCAGCAACACCCCCACGAACATCAGCGCATACCAGCGGGGAGCCTCGCGTCCGAAGCCCACCGGAGTGCGGGCCTCGAGCTGCGATTCTTGCAGGGAGGGGAGCACCAGCTTCTCATCCGTGAGCAGTCGGGCCGCCCGCAGCGAGAGCCAGGCGGCCCAGCCCGCCGTCACCAGCGAGGTGGCCACCAACCAGGGCCAGGGGAAATGGCCGATCAGGATCTCGCGCAGAGCCACGCTGACGTTGGCCACAGGCACCAGCACGATGGCCGACTCCAGCGGCAATCCGGGTAAAAGCGAGGTCAGGCTGAGCACGCACATGATCGAGAAGACGGGAAAAAGCAGTACCTGAGCCTCCTTGTAGGATCTCGAAAAACCGCTCACCAGCATCAGGATGCCGGCCACGAAGGCCGCCAGGGGCAAAACCAGGAGGGCCAGGGCCAGCAACAGGCCGGCGCTGGCCTCCAGTACGAACCCCTGGGGCATGGGCACCAGGCCCAGAACCAGGTAGAGGAGGCTGTTGAGCAGCTGGATGGCGGCGATCACCAGGGCCACCGTGAGAGTGGCCAGCTGCTTGGCGGCGATGATCTCCGAGCGCCCCGCCGACGTGGTCAGGAGCGTTTCCAGCGAGCCTCGCTCCTTCTCCCCGGCCAGGCCGTCCAGGGCCGCGACCGAGCCGCCCCCCACCAGAAAGAGCACCAGAAAGAGCGCAAAGTAGGGGCCCATGGCGGCCCCGGTCAGCTGGGCCGGGGTGGCCCGATCCTGGGTCTGCGCCACCACCAGGCCGGCCACGTCGCCGGGCCAGCCGGCCTGCTTGATCACAGCCGCCCGGTGCCGATCGAGAACCCGGTCGAGCCGGTCGGTCAGCTGGCCGACCGCTGAGAGCGACTTCTCGCGATTGCCGGCGTAGAGAACCTCGAGCTGGGGGACGCCTTTGAGGCGGGCGGTGCGAAACCGGGCCCGAGTGGGGGGCTTCTTGTCGCTGGAGGAGGCGGGCTTGCGGCCCTCGGTGGGGCGAACCCGATCGGGCGGCACGAAGCGCAGGATCAGGTCGATGGTTCCGTCCTCCAGGGCCACCTCGGGCTCGATCTGCAGGCTGACCTCCTGGAATCGCAGGCGCCGCAACCGGTCAGGATTCGGGTCCTCATCGCCCGGGAGTTGCTGGCGCGATTGCTCGAGCAGCCTGCGCAGGAACGGGTTGCCGTTCTCCAGCACGTAGAGGTAAGTCTGGCTGATCTGGTGCTGGCGCCTGGCGTTGACCATGCTCAGGGAGCCGAGCACCAGCGGCACCAGCAGCAAGGGCAGCAAGATGGACAGCACCAGCGTGCGGCCGTCGCGGTAGACCATGCGCAACTCGTGGGCCAGCAAGATGCGCACCTGGCTCCAGTTCACGGGTGGCCAGCCTTAACGTAGCGGACGAAGATGTCCTCCAGGTAATGCTCGCCCGAGCTCTCGCGAAGACCCGCCAGGGTATCGCAAGCGAGGATCTTGCCCTGGTGCACGATGGCGATGCGGTCACACAGCTTCTCGGCCTCGCTCATGATGTGGGTGGACAAGATGATGGATTTGCCCTGGGTGCGGAACTCACGCAGCACGTCGTGAAACTCGAGCGCATTGAGCACATCCAGGCCGACGGTGGGCTCGTCGAAAATCAACACGGGCGGGTCGTGGGCCACGGTTCGGGCGATGGAGACCTTCTGCTTCATGCCGCTGGAGAGCTGATCGACCCTCGTATTGGCGTAGGACTGCAAGCCGATGCGCTCGATCAGCTCCTCCACCCGGGCCTTGACCCGGTCGGCCGGGTAGCCATTGATGCGGGCGAAGAAGTCCAGCGTCTCGCGAGGGGTGAGGCGTGGATAAAGAGCGGTGGAGGCTGAGAAAAAGCCCAGGCTGCGGCGCACCGCTGCCGGCTCTTTGACCAGGTCATGGCCCATCACCGAAGCGGTGCCTGAGGAGGGGGTGAGGACGGTGCTCAGCATGCGCAGGGTCGAGGTCTTGCCTGCGCCGTTGGCCCCCAGCAGGCCGAAGATCTCACTCTCCTGGCACCAGAAGGAGATGCCCCGCACCGCCGGGACCTGGCCGCGTCCCTGCTCGAAGTAGGTCTTGGCCAGCTCGCTGACCTCCACGGGATGGCTCATGAGCGCTTGAGCAGCCTTTGACGAAAGAAGGTCCAGAAGCTGCCTCCATAGGTGCCCAGCACCACGTCCTCGTAAGCCAGCACCCGGCGGGCCACCCACAACGAGGCCACCACGCACAGCAGCAAAACGCTCAGGCTGATCAAGAGCTGAGGCCAGAGGAGATGACCGGCGATGGCCTCGCGGAAGGCCAGAGCCGCGTTCAACACGGGAATGCAGGCCAGCGTGGTGGTGAACTGCACCGAGGGGTCGGCCACCAGTACCGTGGGCAGGATGGTGACCGCATAGAAGGGGGTAGAGAGCGACTGTCCCTGCTGGAAGGTGCGGGCGAAGGAGGCCGGCACCATCATTCCGGCAGCCATGAACATGGCCAGCAAAAGGGTGCCACCGAGGAGCACGGGGAGCGAGGACCACGGCAGCGAGATGGTCACTCCTTCCATGGGCTCGAGCACGGCGTAGACGCAGGTGTAGAGCGCGGCCAGGTTGAGCAGGCCCGAGAAGGCGATCACGCTGACCACGTAGAGATACTTGGCCAGCACCACGTCATCGCGCGAGGCAGCCGTGGTCAAGAGCGTCTCCCAGGTGGAGCGCTCACGCTCGCCGGCGGTGGAATCGACGGCAGGGTAGAGCCCGCCCATGCCCATGACCACGATCATGGCCATGGGCAGCAGAATCGAGAGCAAAAAACGCCCCACCTGGCTCTCGCTGGCATGGTTCACCGGCTTCACCCAGAGCAGCTGCAGCTGCTCGTCGGCCGCGGCCAGCTGGCGGGCCAGCTCTTCCAGGCGCAGGTCGCGGTAGCGCTCGAGCACCTGCTGCATCCGGTCGCGAGCGATCTTGCTGTGCAACCGGGAGCCATCGTAGACCAGGCGAACGCCCATTTCGCCATGGGGTCCTGGTTGGAAGACCGCCACCAGATCGAAACGCCCCTGTTGCAGGCCGCGCAGAGATTCTTCCTGGGGCCGGGAGGTCAGGGAGAACTCGCCGGCCTCCACCAGCTCGGTCTCCAGCCTCGCATGGTGGGGTGGAAGACCAACCATCGCCACCCGCGAGGGCGTCTGCTCGAGCGTACCGCGCACCAGCGAGTCGGCCGAGAAGATCAGCCACAAAATACACGGATAGAGAAGCGCGGGAACCAGCAGGCTGTAAAGCAAGATGTTCTTCTCACGAAGGGCCGAGCGCAGCTCGCGCTGGTAGAGCAACCAGACATCGCCGGCTCGGCTCAAGGAGTGACTTTCTCCAACCCCTTCGCGCTGGTGTATTGCTGGTGAGAGCCGACATTCACCAGAGTAAAGGCTCCTGGCTCCACGGTGTAAGTGTAGCCTCCGGGCACCTGGGCCAGGTAGAGCGGGACGAGCAGATCGAGCTTGAGGGGGTAGACCCCTTCGTGATGCCGAGCGTAGGCCTCGATCGTCTTCCCCAGGCTCTCGATCTGGGTTGTGACCAGATCAGGTGGAGGGGGCGGCGGCTCCTTCTTGCCTCCAAAAAAGAACATCCACACGGTCATCATAATGACCAGCGGCAGCAGCATGGAAGCCATGGAGGGCCGCTCCGCCGGAGCAGGGCTATCTTGTGACATAGAGGGGGCTTCGACTCACCCTCCAGGGGAGCCTTTCAGGATTTTTTCCCGCCTTTGCCCGATACTGAGTCAAAGACTGAGATCAGGCAGGGTGATTCGAGAGATGTTTCAGTGGATATTCACAGGAGGCATGGGGCGCCGGGCTGTCAAGGCCGGCCCGGGTCTCTGGGAGCGACGCAAAGACTATCGGCTACGCTGCCAGTTCGAGGCCACCTGTCAGACGGGCGACCAGTCGGTGAGCGGCCACCTCGTCGAGATCGGGCCCCGCGGCCTGCGCATCGCCACCGAAGCGAGCTTCAAGCCCGGCACTTCGGTCCGGGTTTCCTGTCGTCCGGGGGGGATGCTCCTCGGTCGCCAGCGCTTGCCCTACAAGGTCACCTGGTGCGAGCCCGGCGAGATCGGGGTGACCCTGGAAGAAGAATCCCTGACCCAAACCTGGGTGGAGTACGCTCTCAAGCTGCTGGGCGCCCTGCGGCGCCACATGCAGCCGCGCAGGGCCTTTCGCGCCCCCTGCGCGTCTTCAGCCGAGCTTCGTGACCTGCAGGGAGCGGCGCTGGGGCAGGCTCAACTCCGAGACCTCGGGATGCAAGGTGCCATGGTCTGCACTCCCGTCTACCTCGAGCCGGGCGCAACCATCCGATTCGCTCTCGGGCCAAACCGCAAGCTGGCGGCCCTGGAAGTCCCGGCCAGCATTTTGAGCTCGCGGCGTGACCCCGAGTCGGGCGACCGCCTGGCCCACCTGCGCTTCTTCGGCCTCAATCAGGACCAGAGTGAGCTGCTCGAGCGCTACGTGATGCAGGCCATCGAGCTGATGGATCAAGAGCGTCGAGCCTGACTTAAGGATTCGGCTTGCGCGTGAAGTAGACGGCCCCGTTGTCGAACTCGTCCGGCCGGATCCCTCCCGGCTCGGTGCTCTGCACCACCAGGCGCCCCTCCGAGTCGAAGCGGAAGATCGTCAAGATCGGCTTGGCGTCGGTGCGGATGTCGAGCTCATAAGGCTCGGTCTTGAAGTTGGCGATGTAGGTGCCGTCCTTGGTGGGCCCTTCGGGGTTGAGCATGTGAATGCGGCCGCTGGCACTGAACTCCATGGTCACGCCTCCCTGACCGATCCAGGTGCCCCACAGTCTTTCCTGCTCTTTGTTCTTGCTCGGGCAACCGGTCAGGCAGAGAGCTGCCAGTGCCACCAGGACCCACGTCCGCATCTCAGCAGGCATTTCTCGTCATGTTGGAGAGGTCCTCTGTGAAGGGAGCCTCGACCACCACTGAGAAGGCCCGGCGATGGGCGAATATCTGCTCCAGGCCCGGGGTGATCAAGGAGCGTATGAGCGCTACCTCGAGGGCATGGACGCCTCCATGAAGCAGAAGGTGGCCCTGACCGCAGCCCACCTGCTGACGCGAGGACGGGTGGCCGATATGGGGATGGGCTCGGGCACCGGCAGCGAGGCTCTGGCTTCGCTCTATCCGGCCCTGGAGGTGGTGGGCGTGGATGTCAGTCCCGAGATGGTGGAGCAGGCCAGAGCCCGTTACCGCCTTCCCAACTTGAGCTTCATCCTCGGGGACATCGCCCGGCCCTGCTTTGAGGCCGAGAGCCTGGACGCCATCTTCGACTCCTCGGTGCTGCACCACGTCACCACCTTCAACGGCTACGACTACGCCGCCGCCGAGCGGGCCCTGAGAGTGCAGACCGAGCAGCTGCGCGGCAACGGAACCCTGATCGTGCGAGACTTCGTGGCCCCGCCCCCAGGGGAGGTTCTGCTTGACCTGCCCGAGCCCACCGCCGATCTCTTGCTCCGTTTTGCCCGCGAGTTTCGCAAGCTGTCCCCTAACCCGGGGTTCCCCTTTCAGGAGGAGAGCGCTCCCCGCCCTGGCTGGCGGCGCTTTCGCCTGGAGCGGCGCCTGGCCCACGAGCTCGTGCTGCGCAAGGACTACCTGGAGGACTGGGACACCGAGGTGCTGGAGGAATACTGCTACTTCACCCAGACCGAGTTCGAAGAAGTCTTTGCCCGACTGGGCCTGCGAGTGCTGGCCTCCCACCCGGTGGTCAACCCCTGGATCGTGCGCCACCGTTTTGACGGCAAGTTCGAGCTGCGTGACCCGCAAGGAGACCTGCAAGACGATCCGCCCACCAACTACGTGATCGTGGGCGAGAAGGTGGCGGCTGACCAGGGCGTGGCCTGGCGTGAGCAAGAAAGCTGCCCTCCGGTGGGCTTTCTCTTTCAAGAGAGCTATCGCGACAAGCGGACGGGCAAGCTGCGCGACCTGGTGCGACGCCCCAACCTGACGGTGGACGTGGTGCCCTGGTTCGAGCTCGAGGACGAGCTCTTCGTGGTGGCCCGCAAGAGCTATCCGCGGCCCATTCTGGCCTGCCAGCGCCGGGGCAGCCCGCTGGTGGATGGAGCCACCCCGCTGGCCTACGTCACAGAGCCCATCGCCCTGATCGCCAGCGACCGCCCCGTGGCCCAGACGGTGGACGAGTCGCTCGAAGAGCTGGCCGGCATTCCCTCGGCCAGCATCCGGGCCTTTGGCGCCGGCAGCCACTACCTCCCCTCTCCCGGCGGAGTCCAGGAGGAAGTGCGCTCCCTTTTGATCGAGGTGGAGCCCCAGCTGGTGCAGCTCACCCCGGCCCACGGGCGCGGGCGCATTCGGGCCATCGAGGCCGGCCAGCTGCTGCGAGCCGCCCAGGTGGGGGGCCTGAGCGACGCCCGCCTGGAGCTGAACGTGCAGACCCTCATGCGGCGGCTGGGGCGCTCGCCCGGGGGCTGGATCGGCGAAAGCCTGATCGTCGTCGAGGGAGGACCGGTGCCGGCCACCAGCTGGCAAGAGCTGAGCCAGCGAGGCCAGCGGCGGGTTTTTCAGCGCGCATCTAAGCCAGCCGGCTACCTGGAGCTGACCTGCAGCCGTTTTGAGGAGGTGCGCGCCGACGGCAGCGTGTGCCAACAGCTTGAGCTCGATCTCGTGCTGCCCCGTCGGCACAGCCTGAGCACCGTTTCCACCGTGCCGCTGCGTCGCGATGGTGAGAGCATTTACGTGGGCCTGGATGACGACGACCTGCCGGCCGCCCAGGCCTTCACCGGCCACAGCCAGCTGGTGGTCAACCCGGCCTTCCGCTTGCCGCGAGAGGTTGGAGGAAGGCGAGCACTGGAGGCGTTCATCCGCCAGAGGCTGCAAGAGCAGTACGGCCTGGAGACGGGCGAGCTCTTCGAGCTGGGCGGGCGCTACCACCCCAGCCCCGGCCTGACCCCCGAGGTCGTCTATCCCTTTGCCGTGCAGGCCCGCAACGCCGGCAAGCTGTACTGGGTCTTGATCGACGACCTGTTTGCCAACCTGGAGTCTCTCCTGGACGGCCACCTGCGCATCGCTACGGGGCGTCTCTGGCTGGCCCTGGGTCGGAAAGGTGCCTGAGGCTTTGGAAGAGCTGGAGCGGACCACCATCGCCACCATCAGCCGGAGGCTGATCCCCTACCTGTTCGTGCTCTACGTGATCGCCTACCTCGACCGGGTCAACGTGGGCTTCGCCCAACTGCAGATGAAAGACGACCTGGGCTTCTCCGACGAGGTCTTCGGACTGGGCGCGGGCATCTTCTTCTTCGGCTACATGCTCTTTCAGGTGCCCAGCAACCTGGTCCTGGAGCGGATCGGGGCGCGCCGGCTGATCTCCTCCATCATGGTGATCTGGGGCGTGGTCTCGGTAGGGATGATGTTCATGCGCACGGTGGAGCAGTTCTACCTCCTGCGCTTCTTGCTCGGGGCGGCCGAGGCGGGCTTTTTTCCCGGCATCATCCTCTACCTCACCTACTGGTTCCCTGCCCGCCACCGGGCCCGGGCGGTGTCGCTCTTCATGCTGGCCGTGCCCGTCTCGGGCGTGGTGGGCAGCCCCATCTCGGGCGAGATCCTCGAGCTGGAGGGGCACCACGGCCTGGCCGGCTGGCACTGGCTCTTCCTGCTCGAGGGGCTGCCGGCCGTCATTTTGGGCTTTCTGTCCCTGAAATATCTGACCGACCTCCCTGAGCACGCCTCCTGGCTCAGCCAGGAGCAGAAGGATTGGCTGCTGGGGCGACTGGCTGACGAGCAGCAGCAAGTGCAGGGCGCAGAGCGCCCCTCGGCGGCGGCCACCTTCACCAGCCTCCCGGTCTGGGTGCTGAGTCTGATCTACTTCTGCCTGGCCTGCTCGTTCTACGGGATGTCCTTCTGGTCGCCCCAGATCGTCAAGTCGTTGCTGGGACCGTCCGCCTCCGACGCCCTGGTGGGCTGGCTCAACGCCATTCCCTACCTGGGCGGAGCGATCGGGATGGTGTGGATAGGGCGCAGCTCGGACCAGCGCGGCGAGCGGCGCCTGCACGTAGCCCTGCCTACCCTGCTGGCGGCGCTGGGGCTGGTGCTGTCGGGCCTGACTTCCTCCAACCCCACCCTGTCGCTGGCAGCCTTCACTCTGGCCGCGCTGGGCCTGTGGGGCACGGTGGGGCCCTTCTGGGCCCACGCCACGGCGGTGGTGCGCGGCACTGGAGCCGCCGCCGGCATCGCTCTCACCAACTCGCTGGGCAACATGGGGGGCTTTGCCGGCTCATACCTGGTGGCCTGGGCCAAGACGGTCACCACCGGATTCGCGGGCGGGCTCTATCTTCTGGCCGCCATCCTGGTGGTGGGAGGGGTGCTGATGATGCTCCCGGTCTTGAAGCTCAAGGAATGACCTGCTTGCCGTTCTTGTCGAACCGCTGGTAGGACTTCTCTTTGGTGAGCTTGTTCAGCTTCAGGCTCTGGCGCTTGATGCCGTCTTCGAAATAGCTGGTGTAAGCGATGGTGCGGTCGTCGTAGTTGAGCACCTCACGGGTCTTTCCGTTGCCGTACCAGCGCTCGTAATAGATGGCCTTGCTCGGTTTCTTCTGGAACTTGATGGCGTAGCCCCCGGCGGGGAAGAGCTTGCTGTAGGAGAGAGTGCCGTCCGGCTGGGGCTCATACTTCTCCTGGGTCTGGCCCGAGGGCCAGCGCGTCTCGAAAGGCTTCTTACCCAGGCTGGTGTACTCGCGGACGATGCCCTCGATGTAATTGCGCAGCTCATCGGCTTCGCCGGCCCGGGCAGCGGCCGCCAGGCACACAATCAGGACAAGGACCATCAAGCGCTTCATGAATCCAAGCCCGAGCCTGAACTGGATGATGCCGCACAACACACAATCAGGACAAGGACCATCAAGCGCTTCATGGGCCGCCGATTCGCGCCACAGCGGAAGGTGCCCTCCCGGCCACCTGCGAACTGCCCCGGCGCTATGCCGACCATCCCGAAAATTCGCTTTGACAAGTACTACCGCTATGAGGAGCTGACCACTCTGCTCAAAGAGCTGGCCCAGGCTCACCCCGACCTGATCGAGCTGAGCAGCCTGGGGAAGAGCTTCGAGGGCCGCGACATCTGGCAGGTCACCGTGACCGCAAAGAGCACCGGGGCCGCCAGCGAGAAGCCCGCCCTGTGGGTGGACGGCAACATCCACGCCACCGAGGTCTCGGCCAGCGCCGCCTGTCTGCACCTGATCCACACCCTGGTCAGCCGCTACGGGACCGATCCGAAAGTGACCACCGTCCTCGACAGCCGCGCCTTCTACGTCGCTCCGCGCATCAACCCCGATGGAGCCGAGGCGGCCCTCTCCGAGCGTCCCAAATACCTGCGCTCCTCGGTGCGGCCCCACCCCTACGACGAAGACCCGGTGGAGGGGCTGATCCGCGAGGACGTGGACGGCGATGGCAAGATGCTCAGCATGCGCATCCCCGACCCCAACGGGCCCTGGAAAGTGAGCCCGGAAGACCCCCGCTTGATGATCCGCCGCCATCCCGAAGACCTGGAGGGCGAATTCTACCGGGTGCTGCCCGAGGGGCGCATGGTGGAAGAGTGGGACGGCATCACCCTCAAGGTCAACGCCTACAAGGAGGGCCTGGACCTCAACCGCAACTTCCCCGCCTCCTGGCGGACCGAGGACGAGCAGAAGGGGGCCGGGCCCTATCCCACCAGCGAGCCCGAAGTGCGCGCCATGGTGAGCTTCATCACCAGCCACACCAACATCTGCCACGCGGTCACGTTCCACACCTACTCGGGCGTGCTGCTGCGACCGTTCTCGGCCCAGTCGGACGACAACTTTCCCGCCGAAGATCTGTGGACCTATCGCTACATCGGGGACCGCGGCACCGAAATGACCGGCTATCCGCACCTGTCGGTCTACCATGACTTCCGCTATCACCCCAAGCAGGTCATCACGGGCGTTTTCGACGATTGGATGTATGATCACCAGGGCGTCTTCTCCTGGACGGTGGAGATCTGGTCGCCCCACCGCCGGGCCGGCATCACCAAGGGGTTCGACAAGGAGACCAGGAGCGGAGCCTTCAACTTCATCGACTGGTGGCGCGACCACCCGGTGGAGGACGACCTCAAGCTGCTGCGCTGGTCCGACGAGGCCCTGCGCGGCGAGGGCTACTACGAGTGGCGCCCTTTCCACCACCCCGACTTCGGCAACGTGGAGCTGGGCGGCTGGGACCTGATGTTCGGCATCCGCAACCCCCCCTCGTGGCTTCTGGAGGAGGAGATCGCCCCCCTGAGCGAGTGGGTCATCTGGCAGGCCCTCACCACGCCTCGGCTGGAGCTCTTGCAAGAGGAGATCTCCTCGCTGGGCGAGCGCTGCTTCAAGCTGCGCATCGTGGCCGCCAACACCGGCTGGCTGCCCACCTACGTCACCAAGCGCGCCCACCAACGCAAGACGGCCCGCGACCTGGTAGCCGAGATCGAGCTGCCCGAAGGGGCCCGCCTGGTCTCGGGCAAGCGCCGCGAGGAGCTCGGCCAGCTCGAGGGCAAAGCGTATAAGGACAGCACCTGCATCAACTACCAGGCCGATCCGACCGACGACCGGGTGAAGGTGGAGTTCGTGGTGGAGGCCTCCCCGGGCACGACGGTGGAGGTGCGGCTGCGCCATCCCCGGGCGGGGGTGCTGAAGCGGAGCTACGTGCTCAAGTAGGGCGGTCTTCAGGTTGCTGAAGGCGCAGCCTGGGGCACGCCTTCGTCGTCCTGAGGTCCTCGGTCGTTAATCGTCAAGGGGGAAGGGCTCCTGGCCTGAAGAAGGGAGTCTACCAGTCGCGAGGAGCGAGAAGAAAATGCTGCGATCGTCTGGCTCTGCTCTAGGTAGAATCAGTCAATCTGCAAGAGGGAGCAGTCTGCCTGTAAAACCAACAAGGTGTGCAAGTGGTGACTATCGATCTTCGTCAGGTCCTTGACCTCGATAAGAGCCGCCAGCTTCTGGAGAGCTACTGCGAGGCGGTCAATGTCTCAGCTGCCATCATCGACCTGGCGGGCGAGGTGCTGATTGGCGTACGCTGGCAGCCAATTTGCACCCGCTTTCATCGAGTTGACGAACGAACCTGTCGCCGCTGCATCGAGAGTGACACCGAGCTGGCCGGCGAGATGGGGCAGGGCAAGCGTTTTGCGCTCTATCGCTGCAAGAACGGTATGACTGACGCCGCCGCACCGGTTGTGATCGAGGGCCAGCATCTGGCCAACGCCTTTGTGGGCCAGTTCCTGCTCGGCCCGCCGGACCTGAAGTTCTTCCGCCATCAAGCCCAAGAGTTCGGCTAGCGGCCCTGGAAGGCTCAGATCTGTCCCTGGCCGAGCGCACGGCCCACACCCTCAAAGGGGTGGCGGGGAACATCGGTATCCAGTCTGTTTCCAGCCTGGCCGCTCAGGTCGAGCAGGCTGTACGCCAGAAGGACGACTCGGTGGGTGATCTGCTCGATCAACTCGACCGTCTGCTCGAGGAACAGACCCGGCAGATTGCTGATGTGCTCAAAGCCACGGGCTCCCCAAAGAGCGCCCCTGCGGCTTTTGACCCGGAAGCGGCAAAAGATGCGGCCGCAGCCCTCGAGACCCTGCTCTTGGAAAGCGACCCTGGCGTCGAAGAGGAGTGCCATCGTCTGGCCCAGGCCCTGGGCGGGGTCGTTGCTCAGAGCCAGTTCGACGAACTGAACGAGGCCGTCCGAAACTTCGACTTTGAGGAGGCCCGGGAAAAGCTGGCCGCTGTGCTGGCGGCTATCCCCGAATCGGCTGCCTGAGGACTCGGCTCAGGACACCGGGCGCCCTGGGAAAGCCGATCTCCACGACCACGGCGGCAGGCGGTCGTCGCCAGGAGGAGAATGCGCCACCATTTCGCTGGCGAGTTGCTCCGACAAGCAAGCAGGGAGCCGGTCAAGGCGCGAGAAATCCTGAACAATGAAGCGCTTCCTTCTCCTCCTGCTCGTTCTGACGGCTGTCCTGCCAGCGCTGGCCGAGTCGAACCAGGGCCCTCGCGTGACGCTCAACTACCATCGGGCCGACCTGCCTTCCGTCGTCAAGCAACTGGGCAAGCGCATGGGGTGCAACGTCTACGTCGGTCCCGAGGTGGCCGGTCAGGTCACGCTGAGCGTCAAGGACACACCCGCCGAGGGGGTGCTGAAGCTGGTGCTGGATCTCCAGCCGAAGCGCTTCGATTATAAGCTGGTGGGCAACACCCTGGTGGTGGCCTCGCCCGAGCGGTTGGGCTCGATCCCGGCCGACCTGCTGGGGCCCCGGCGCTAGTCACTACGGCTGAGCTCCGCCGGCGGCGGGGGACAGCAAGTCATCGGCAGTCCAGAGGCCCGGCATCCTTCCCCTGCTCAGGCATACGGACTTGGAAGGGCCAGGGCCATGAAAGCATAGTAGGCAGCGCCTACAAGACGCTGCCTACCGTTCGGAGTCTTCCCGCGTATCGCTACGCGGCCACCCCTCCGCGGGTGGGGCGACTACTTGCGTAAATCAAACCCACCTCCTTTCCCACCGCGATCATCGCGGCATGCGGGCTCCAGGTCGGCCACCCGTTGCCCGTTTCGCAGTCGTGGCCGCGACTGCGAGAAGCTCAAACCCTTGGAGTCTCAACCATACCAGGCAAACCAGCCCGAGTCAAGTAGGATATTCAAGCCATGCCGGGCGATCAGCGACCCGCTCGCAGCTGCAGAGCCTGCATGGCGCGAACCCCGACGCTGGAGCTCGAGAGTTGAGCCCCACGGATAAGGCCGTGCTCGCCGCCCCGGGCACTCCTTCGAAGACTTCCAGGGGCGCCAGACGCCTCAGGAAAGCACAGCACAACTGAGGCTCGCGCACGACGATTTCAAGATTGGTTCATCCCGACGGGATAGCCTGAGCTCATGCAGATCAGACCTTTACCGCTAATTAGATCGAATCGATCTGGAGAGCCAGGTCAAGCGCTGTCAGGAGGATCTTGAGCGTTTGGAGCTCGGTGTTTGACGGCTCTGGCACGAAAGATTTCTATGAGCCCGCGATCAAATCGGCTGTGCGCAAGAAAACAGCCGCTCAGGTGGCCACCGGGCCAGGGCTTGCAGGAATGGCTGTGGGGCTGGCTGTGCCGGCTGCTGCAGTGGCAGCTCCCTTCGGCCTGGTGGTGGTCATCTATGCGGGCCTCTTCGTCAAGAGCGCCAGTCGTGAAATTCAATGACTCAAACAAGGACAAGTGAACCGAGGCAACCTGAGCCATATCTCAGGACGGCCCGGGAACAGCTTTCCGAAGCTCGGAAGAAGCTCGCGGACTTCGACCGGTTGCCGGCCGAGGAAGTGCAGCGCCTGGCTCAGGGCCTGCGCCAGACCAGCCAGATTCTCGAAACCTCATCCCAAATTCAGTTTGGCGGCGTCAGCTTGAGAAAGCGCTGCGCGGTGACAGCGCGCGACCAACAGCATTGGCAAGCAGGGCCGTCCTGAAGAGCGGACTTTAGAGGTGCCGAGCCCCCGGGTGACTCGAGAACTGAGCCCGCGCACAGGCCACCGGCATCCAGCACGAACCGCTCGCCTTCCTGGTCGGGGTGCGCCTCAGAAAGCGAGCCCGAGAGCTTGCAGCACCTGATGGGTAGCCTGCTCAGGCTACCCATCAGGTGCCTTCTCCGAGCCGGTTCTCAGGCCGGAGCCACCTCGACCCGCAGCAGCCCGGGGCTGCCAGCTCGATCCTCACGGTACATGTTGCGCACGCACAGAGTGAAGTGCTGGGTCCCCGCGGCTGTGGCCACCAGGGGGATGGTAACCTGTGAGGCGCCCGCGAAATCGACCGCGAGCTCCTTGACCTGGCCGCCCCCCACGACGCGGGTCAGGCAGGCGGGCAGGTTGAGGTAGACCAGGTCGCCCATCTCGTATCCCTCCTGGAGCTGCACGTGCAGATCCACCGCCTCGCCCACCCTCAGCTGGCGGGGAGTCCACCAGATACGCAGGGGAACGGCGAAAGAAAGCTCGCTCCAGTCCTCGGTGACCAGCCGATCCACCTCCACCGAGGCCAGGCCCTCCACGACCCGCAGTGTTTCCTCGGTCGCCTCGGTACGCGCCTGGCCGTTGAGCAATCCGCTGGCCGTGAGCTCGCGAAACATGGCCAGGGCGGCCAGCGAGTCGCAGGTAGAGTAGAGCCGGCCCTGCTCGTTGAGATCGGCGGTGATGGAGTTGACCGTGCTGAGCACCGATTCCAGCTCGCGGCAGCGAACCAGGATGGCTACCGCGAAGGCCGCCTGGGTGCGCCAGGCTACCCGGTCCGACCCTCGATCCTCGGCCAGGAAGGCGCGCGCCTGGCGGGCCGCCTCCTCCTGGTGCTGAGGCAGGCTCCAGTAGACGCCTGCCAGGCCGGTCTTCTCCAGCCCGGGGTAAACCTGCCGAACCCGGTTATCCAGCGCCTCGACCCGCGAGTCGGGGTAGAGGTGGCGCAGGGCCCGCAGGTTCATGGCCGCCATCTCGCTCCAGTAAGCATGCACCGTGGATTGCTCGGGGTAGATGCGAAAGCCCCGCCGATCCATCCACATCGACTCCAACCGTTGGAGGCCTGCGCGCAGAGCGGCTTCAGCCTTCAGCCGACGCTCGGGGGTGCGGGCCAGCTCAAGCATGGTGGCGGCTGCCACCATGCGGGCCGAGGTCTGCTCGCAGCAACAGTAGCTGTAGTCGGTGGTGGCTTCGGCCAGGGTCTCGAGCGGCTGGTCACAGTTGGGGAGCAGCCGCCAGGAGAGCACCTCGGGGCTGAGCGAGACCGACTCGCCGGCCCGCAGCAAGCGCAGGCTGCGCATCCTTCGGCGCAGCTTGCCGGGCGGGTCGACCCGGCACTCGGCGGTCAGCTGCCCGGCTTGAGCGCGGTAGAGGCCAGGCTGGACCGGGAAGGTGAGATCCGGGCCAAGCTCCACCGGCTCCCCATCCCGCGTCAGCGTCACCCGGGCGTGGCCCACCAGGAGCAGCTTCCCCGTCACCTGGTCACCGGGGAAAACGCAAGGCGGAGCCTCGATCTCCAGGTGCTCGTCGGCCACCACCCGCAGACGGCGACGCAGCCAGCGCCAGTCCTTGCCGTGGATCACGAAGGCCTCCACCACGAGCTCACCCATGGTGTTGGGTAGCTTGAGGCGCTTGCTCAGGCTACCCCGACCCAGCTCGGCCAGCAACACCTCGGCCTCGTGGCTGGTCGCTTCGGGCGGCGGGGCTGACAGGGGCTCCGTTTCCTCGACGGCAGAGGGAGCCTCGCCCAAAAGGTCGGCAGCAAAGGGCTCGGGGGCCCCGAAATGGCTACCCCCGAAAGAGGCGGATCGCTCCTCCACCGGGCCCGAGAATCCGAAGCCACGGGCCGGAGGCAGAGAGCCGAAGGTCGGATCTCCAAAGTCCATGCTTGCGGGCATGGACGGGCTCGCAGCTGCGAAATCCATCGCCGGCGGGAACGAGGATGAGGGGCCCAGCACGGGTCGTTCGCCGAGCATCCCACCGCTGCCTCGGAACTCCGGGCGGACCAGACCCGCACGCGAGGCTCCTCTGACCATGGGCCGACCGGCGAGAGCCGCCGTGGCACGGCTCAACAGGCCGGCGCGGGCTGACTCGGAGACCCGGTTCGGTCGGACGGTCTCCAGCCGGGGGGGCAGACTGGCCACGCAGGTCTTCAGGCGGTTGGCCAGGCTTGTCTCGGGCGTGTCCTGGCGGCTCAGGCGGGCGTCTCGCACCAGCATGTAGACCGAGGCGCCGGCCGGGGCCTCCACGGTCAGCTCGACCTCTTCCTCGGGACGGGCAGCCTCCGGAGTGGCCAGGTTGGCCGACAGCTCGCAGGCAGGCACGACCGCTGCCCACCCCTCGAAAGCTCGCCCCTGCACGTAGCAACCCACGGCCAGCAAACCCAGCGGGGCGGGTACGTCCAGCTCGAAGCTCTGGCCCGGCTCGAGCACGTCCCGATAGATTTCGCGCTGTCCCCTCAGGTCGGCCACCTGAGCCAGCTCTTCCTCCGACAGCCTCCAGCCCATCTCGCGGGCCCGCGCCAGCCAGGTGTGGGAAGCGTCGAAATGGCCCGCCCCGGCCAGCGCTCGGGCCATATAATGCGCCACCCAGCTATCGGGTTGACGAGCGAAAGCCTGCGCGAAGAGGAGAGCGGCGCGCTCGAACGCGCCCTGCTGGAACTGGCTCAGTCCCAGCCAGTAGTCAGGCGAGTCGTCCAGGCTGGGGGGAGTGGGTCGGCCCTGGGGGCGCTTCTCGGCCGGATCCACCACCATGGCCCGCAGACCCTCGCATCGGGCCGTGGCGGTCACGCGCGCCCGGCGGGCGTCGATGCGCTCGAGCCGGACGGGTGCGTTGCGGGCGGCCCCCTCCACCAGGTGCAGACCGCGCACTTCCAGCGAGCCGGATTCGGGCACCAGGCTTCCCTGAACCTCGTTACCCAGGGTGGAGAACAGGGTCAACTCGCGCTCGGCGCGGCGGGTTCCGAGCAGGGCCACGGTGGCGCTGTGGCTCTGACGCTGCAGGTTCAGGCTGAAGGGACCCTCACCTGTCAGAACCAGCTCCGTGCGCAGCATGCCTTCCACCGCCTGGCCCTGGTGGCTCGAGACGCGCCGGCCTGCGTCCATCAGCTCCACTCGCAGCGGGCCTTCGACGGGACGACCGAAGCTCTCCACTCGCAGGGTCACCTGCAGGGTCCCCTGGTGCCGCTGATGCGCGACCAGGAAACCCACCAGGGGAGCCAGCCGGTACTCGGCTACGGTAAAGCTGGTGGCCTGCGGCTGGTCCTTCAAGCGCACCTGGTACTCGCCCGAGGTCAGGTCATGCACTTCCAGGCATCCGGCCCCGTTGCCATCCAGACGCGTGGTGATCCTCTGAAGGACCGAGCCGTGCAGGCACAGCTCCACCTCGACGTCCCGCTCGGGGCGGAGGGGATCCACCACCAGCAAGCGGACCACGTCGCGGTTCTGGCGATACAGATCGCGGTCGCAGGTGACCGTGCCCAGTTGCAGCTCGGCCAGCCTCGGCGTCAGGTCGACCTGAGGCAGTCGCAGGCGCTCTGGTCCGTAGATGGGCAGCACGCAGCCGCTGGCGGGCAGTCTCAGCTCGGGACAGTGGCGCAGCCAGGCATAGGCCTCGTCGGTGAAGATCGTGGGGGCGACGAACGCAAAGAATGTGCCGAGGCGGAAATGGGGGCCAACGGTCGTGAAGGAAGAAGTCACCTGGGACCGGGACTTTCTACGGCAGCAACTCAACGCATTCGCCATCTTCAGGTGGATTCCTCCCCCGGTAGAGGAAGCGGGAGGCAGACCTTCCCGGCTGGCATCGTGGCGACCACCGACGGCGAACGGCTCCGGACAATCGTTTAACAAGCCCGTCTCCATCTGTGTCGCCCATCGATCCGAGTCTGTCCACGGCGGATCTCGGGACCGGTCCTCGCTCGCCTTGTTGGGCGTCGCGCAGCCGGAAAACTGTGTCAAGGGGTTTCCGGCTGTGCTCCTGCTCCACTCCCCCGCCTTGACTCGCTCAGAATTGGAAGGCGCGGGAATCTGTTGAACGGCGCCGCGCCAATTCCTGAAGTGCTCAACGCGCGGCGCCTTAGCAGAACAGGTCGAGGATGAGCTGGAACTTGCGGTCGTGCATCTGGTAATACAGACAGGCGGCCAGACGAAGGCAACTCTCGGGTCGATCATCCTGGGCCTGAGCCAGCTCCAGCGCCCGGCGGCAGAGCTCCTCGGCGTCCTGCTCGGCGGTAACGGCCAGTGGCAGCTTGTGCTGCTCGGCCAGGGTGCCCAGGTAGTCGTTGAGCGACAGGGCTCGCTCGGCCAGAACCTCGGAGGCCCCCGGAACGCGGGCCTGCAGGCGGCGGCGGCGAGCCAGTCCAGGGCGCGAGCCGTAATCGTAATCGCCCAGGCGCGGTGGGGCGCTGGCCTGATTGAGAGACTCGCCCAAAACGCACTCGAAGATCTCCAACTGGGCCAGCGAGCTCACCAGGCGCCTGCCCAGCAGGCAGCGGAACACCTGCCACACCACCGCCTCCTGGCAGTGCTCCCCCGAGCACGAGCGGCGCCAGACCTGGACCAGGATGTCATCGAGGCGCACTCCGGGCGAGCTCTCCCCCAGCAGGCCTTCGGCCGCAAAGCGCGCCAGGTTGCGATAGATCAAAGCTACAGCCTGGATGGTCTGGCTGGTGAGGTCGGGGAATCGAGTCTTGTACTTGTCGGGCTCGGGAAAGAAGCTGTACTCGCTCTGAAGGAGTTGCATCGTGGGGGGCTCCTTGATTCGACTTTCCCGCTCGCCTCTAGATTAGCTCAACAAGAGCGCCCGGCGCTGTAACCTGGCACACAATTCTTCTGGCCGCTCCTATCGCTGGCATTTGACAGGAGCGAGCGCGGTCGGCGCGAACGGCGGCTTTTCAGCTGACTACAAGGAGCCGAAACATGAGCAAGAAAGTCGCTCTGGCCTATAGCGGGGGGCTCGACACATCCTGTATCCTGCGCTGGTTGATCGACCAGGACTATGAGGTGATCTGCTTCATGGGCAACGTGGGCCAGGACGAAGACTTTGAAGCCGCCCGCGAGAAGGCCCTCAAGATCGGGGCCAGCAAGGTGTTCGTGGAAGATCTGCGCGAAGAGTTCGTGACCGACTTCATCTTCCCGGCCATCAAGGCCAACGCTGTCTACGAAGGGCGCTACCTGCTGGGCACCTCGCTGGCCCGCCCGTGCCTTGCCCGCCGCCAGGTCGAGGTGGCCAGACGCGAGGGCTGCCAGTTCGTCTCCCACGGCGCCACCGGCAAGGGCAACGATCAGGTCCGCTTCGAGCTGGCCTGCTACGCTCTCTCTCCCGATCTCCAGATCATCGCCCCCTGGCGCATGCCCGAGTTCTTCAACCGCTTCCAGGGGCGCTCCGACCTGATGGCCTACGCCCAGGAGCACGGCATCCCGGTCACGGCCACTCCCCAGCGGCCCTACTCCACCGACGAGAACCTGTTCCACATCAGCTACGAGTCGGGAGTGCTGGAAGATCCGGCTTCGTCGCCTCCGGAAGAGATGTTCCAGATGACCCTGGACGCGCAGAAGGCGGCGGCCGAGCCCGAGAAGGTGCTGCTCGAGTTCAAGGACGGCATCCCCATCAAGGTGGAGAGCCTGGATTCCGGGCGGGTGGCCACCAAACCCCTGGAGATGATGCTTTTCCTGAATGAGCTGGGCAAAAAGCACGGGGTGGGGCGCATCGACATCGTGGAGAACCGCTTCGTGGGCATCAAATCGCGCGGCGTCTACGAGACTCCGGGCGGCACCATCTTGCGTGAGGCTCACCGCGACATCGAGTGCCTGGCCATGGACCGCGAGGTGATGCGCTTGCGCGACATGCTCAGCCCCAAGTTCGCCGAGCTGGTTTACAACGGCTTCTGGTTCTCGCCCGAGATGGACTTTTTGATGGCAGCCGTGGACAAGAGCCAGGAGTACATCGACGGCAAGGTCTGGCTTTCGCTCTATCGTGGCCACGTCACCGTGCTCGGCCGCGAGAGCCCGACCTCGCTCTATGACCGCGATCTCTCCTCGATGGAGATCGAGGGAGGCTTCAATCCGCGCGACTCGGAAGGCTTCATCCGGATCAATGCCATCCGCCTGAAAGCCCACCGGGTCATCGTGGAGAAAATCCAGAGCCGGAGCAAGTGAGCCAGGGGCGACTCTGGGGCGGACGCTTTCGCCAGCCCACCGATCCCCGCATGGACGCCTTCGGTCGCTCGTTGCCTTGGGATGGCCGCCTTGCGCCTTTCGACCTCAAGGTCTGCCGAGCTCACGTCACCATGCTCACGGAATCGGGTATCACCGAGGGCAGTCAGCTCATCGCTGCCCTGGAGCAGATGGGGCAAGAGCTGGCGGCCGGCACGCTGACGGTCCAGGGCGAGCACGAGGACGTGCACTCCTGGGTGGAAGCCGAGCTCTCGCGCCGGGTCGGCCCGGACAGCTCGAACCTGCGCATCGGACGCAGCCGCAACGACCTGGTGGTGACCGACTTCCGGCTCTGGACCATGCAATCGTGCCAGCTGCTCAAGCGGCGCACACGAGCCACGCAGCGAGCCCTGCTCGGGCAGGCCGAGCGGCACCCTGAGGCTTATCTGCCGGGCTACACCCACCTGCAACGGGCCCAGCCGGTGCTGCTCTCGCACCATCTGCTGGCTCACTTCTGGGCTCTGGAGCGGGACGCAAAGCGCTGGGACGCGGTGCGAGACGAGGCCGACTGCTGTCCGCTGGGAGCTGGCGCCCTGGCCGGCAGCTCCTGGCCGATGAACACGGCCCGCACCGCCGAGCTGCTCGGCTTCTCGCGCAGCTTCGAGAACTCGCTCGACGCCGTGGCCGATCGCGATTTTGCGGTCGAATTCCTGAGCGCCGCCAGCCTCGAGATGATCCACCTGTCGCGGCTGTCCGAAGAGCTGGTGCTCTGGTCGGGTAGCGAGTTCGGCTTCCTGGAGCTGCACGACTCCTGGAGCACCGGCTCCAGCCTGATGCCCCAGAAGCGCAACCCGGACGCCGCCGAGCTGACCCGGGGACGGGTGGGCCGGGTGGTGGGCGATCTGGTCAACCTGCTCACCCAGCTCAAGGCCCTGCCCCTGGCCTACAACCGTGACCTGCAAGAGGACAAGCCGGCCGCCTTCGATGCCTGTGATACCCTGGAAGCCTGCCTGGACGTGCTGGCCGGCATGGTCAGCGCCTGCAGCTTCCGCCTCGAGCGCATGGCCGAGGCCGCCGCCGATCCGGCCCTGCTGGCCACCGACCTGGCCGACGCCCTGGTGCGCGCGGGGCACAGCTTCGCCGTCGCCCACGAGCTGGCTGGCAAGGCTCAGGTGGGCGAGCTGAGCGCCGAGCAAGAGCAGCAGGTTGCTCCCTTGCTGGCCGAGGTGACCGTGGAGCGGGCCCTCGAGAGCCGGGCCCATCCGGGCGCAGCCGGGCCGCAAGCCGTGGCCCGCCAGCTCGAGCGAGCCAGAGCCTGCCTGGAGGAGCAATGAGCGTAGAAAGCCTGCTCTCTGCTGCCCGCGAGGCCCAGACCGCCTGGGCCCGCCGCCTGGTGCGCCAGCGGCTGGAGGTAGCCCGGGCCCTGCGCACCTTCGTGGCGGCCCGCACCGAGGAGGTGGTGGAGGCCATCCGAGCCGCCCGGGAGGGCCGCCCGGCTGAGATCCTCAGCTCGGAGCTCTTACCCTGGCTGGACGGGGTCTGGTTCCTGGAGCAGAACGCCGAGCAGCTGCTGGCCCCGCGCAAGGTCAGTCCAGCTGGCCGCCCCCCCTGGATGGGTACTATCGAGCTGGAGGTTCTGCGCGAGCCCCACGGGGTGGTGCTGGTGATCGGCCCCTCCAACTATCCCTTCTTTCTGCCCGGCATTCAGGCCATCCAGGCCCTCATGGCCGGCAACGCGGTGCTCCTCAAGCCAGGCATCGGGGGCACCCGCTCGGCCCGCTTCCTGGCCCGGGCACTCAAGGCGGCCGGACTGGACGAGCACCTCTTCAACGTGCTGGACGAAGACCCCGAAAACGCCCGCCAGGCCATGCGGCTGGGGGTGGACAAGGTGGTGCTGACCGGCAGCGTGGCCACCGGGCGGGCGGTGCTCGGGCAGGCGGCCGATTCGCTGACCCCGGTCAGCCTGGAGCTCTCCGGTCAGGACGCGGTGCTGGTCGCTCCCACGGCCGATCTGCGCCGGGTGGCCCGGGCCCTGGCCTTTGGCATCCGGCTCAACCAGGGGCGCACCTGCGTGGCCCCCCGCCGGGTCTTCGTGCCCCGCACCCGGCTGGAAGCGCTGGAGAGCCTGTTGACCCGGGCCCTGGCCGACGATCGTCCGGTGCCGCTCGGAAACGACCTGCGCGAGCTGCTCGACACGGCCCACAGCCGGGGGGCTCGCCTCATCACCGGCTCCCTGGGCGAGCAGGTGATGGGCCCGCTGGTGCTCAGCTCTTGCCCCACCGAGCTGGCCAGCACCCCGGAAGCGGTTTTCGCCCCCATCTTGTGGATCATCCCGGTGCAAGACGAGGCCGAGGCCGTGCGCCTGGTGCGCGAAAGCCATTACGGGCTGGGCGCGGCCGTCTTCGGCCCCCAGGAGTGGGCCCGCCGCGTGGCCGAGGAGCTGCCGGTGGGAGTGGTCACTTTGAACGATGTCATCGTGCCCACGGCCGATCCTCGCCTGGCCTTCGGGGGCCGCGGCTGGAGCGGCTACGGCCTGACCCGCGGGCCGGAGGGATTCCTGGAGATGACCGTGCCCAAAGCCATCCTCACCCGAGGCCCGGGGCCGCTCTACCACCTCGAGGAGCCCACCCCCGCCGACTACAAGCTGTTGCGCGGCTACCTGAGGGCTGCCCACGGAGGTGGCTGGAAAGAGCGCACCCTGGGAGCCTTCGAGTTCCTGCGCTCCTTGATCGGCGAGCGCATCCGCCGCAAGAGCCCCCTCAACCCGTATCGCAACCAGAGCTATGGATTACCGGATGAATGACGCCCACTACGAGGAGAAGCTGCGCCGCTTCTTGGGCGAGGGCGGATTTCAGGCCGATCACCTGGTCTTCGAGCAGTCGTGCCACTCGGTGGCCGAGGCGGCGGAGGCGGCCGGGGTGAAACGCGAGGATTTCATCAAGAGCATCTGCATGATGACCCCGCTGGGCGAGCTCGTAGTCGCCGTGGTGAAAGGCGAAGATCAGGCCAGCACATCGCGGCTGGGCAAGCTGCTCGAGCTTGGCCGCCCCCGCCCGGCCAGCCTGGAGGAGATGCTCGAGCGCACCGGCTACCCCTGCGGCGGCACCCCGCCTTTTGGCTTTGAAGCTCGCTTTCTGGTGGACGAGCGGGTGCTCGAGACGCCGGTGGTCTATGGCGGCGGAGGGTCGGCGCGATCGCTGGTGCGGGTGGCCTCAGACGAGCTGCTGCGGGCTAACCGGGGACGGGTGGCCAGGATCCGACGCTGACAGGACCTGGGGAACAGGTCGGGGAGACCGCCCACAGAGCCGGAAAAGTCTTGGGATCTCCCCAGGAATCCGGGAGACGGAGAACGCGTCGACCACTCCGTGCGGGCAATCAGGGGACGGCGCTGAGTCCCCGGGTGAACAGGGATTCGTTTCCCGGGGGAAACGAAAACCTGCCGAACAGGCGTTGGGAACGGTGCCAAGTCGATGGGTGACCGAATTCACAGGAGGCGAAACTCCTGCCGAACGCCCGAACGAGAGAGAGAGAGGGCTGATGTGCAAGAGCCCGCCCCCTGAGAGCTGCTCCCAGAGCCGCCCCCAAGAACGCGGTCGAAGTCCGGCCGCCCCCCCATCCTGTGGTATCGGAGCCCAGGATGCGACCGAACTTCTAGCCCAGTGTTGGGCGCCGCGCAGCCGGAAAACCGCTTCAAGGCGGTTGTCCGGCTGCGCTCCTAGCTACGGATGTAGTCGCTCCATTTGTTGAACATCTTATCCTGCACTTTGGCCTGGTTGATGGTGACCTCTTGCTGGATCTCGAAGATCTTGGTCTGCACCTCGCGCAGGATTTTCCAGCGCTCAGCCTGATGCTTCTGAGCGTCAGCAAACATCTCCACCTGCTTGGTCTGCGCCTGGAGCGCGTCCGACAGAGCCAGTTGCTGCAGCGATGCTGCATTGGCCATTCCTACCATGGGGATTGTCCTCCTTTGGAGTTGGGATGACTCCAGGATAGGAAGTGAGGACCTGCAACCTGTTGACGCTCGTACCGGCCCTGGTAAACAGAGCCTTGCCGAGAGATGAGCATTTTATGAACGGGCAGGGGAGCCACCCGCACGGACAAAAAGCTCGAGTTCCCCCACTCGTTGCGCGACCATATCACCGTGCTCGGGCCGATGTCTCGCTTCCTGCGCTCGGCCGGCCAGTCGGAATGGCTCAGCAGCGTGACCGACAGCCATCCAGGCACCTGGCGCCACTACCAGCTGATCGACGCGCGAGGGCGCACCATCCTGGGGCGAATCTCGGCTCCCTGCCGGGTGCCTGATTAAGGCAGCTTGTCCAGCATCCAGTCGATGGCTCTGTCGGCCCTGGCGCGGAAGCCCTCGTGGTTCATGTAAAGCATCTGGGTGGGTCCGAGCACGGCGTTGGCCGCCAGGGCGGGTCCGATCAGAACGCCCGAGCGGAGCAGCCCGCTCGAGACGGCCCCGGCGGCGTCGAACAGGGTCTTCATCTTCTGGATGCGGCTGTATTCCTCCGGAGTCTTGAGCACCAGGAAGGCTTTGCCGGCCGATGCCGCCAGGCTCAGGCCCAGCCCGACCAGGGGGGCGCCGGCGGCCATGGCGGCGCTGGAGGCACCCGAGGTGAGGTCGGCCACGCCCATCAAGCGCAGGTAACGGTCGTTGCTCTTGATGCCATGGTAGAGCTCCAGGCCTCCCACCACGCCCTCCGTGGCGGCCCGCAGCCCCAGCCCGCTCTTGTAGACCAGGCCAGCCACCCCGTCGGGAGTCATGGCCCGGTCCACCAGCTCGCTGACCTCGCGGCCGGCGCCGCTGAAGTCGCCATGGAAGGCAGAGCTGGCGATGAGGCGCAGCGACTCCAGGTTCTCCATGGGACTGCTGACCAGCCCGAGCGTGATGCCGACGGGCTCGACCAGCCCCACCAGGGTAGAGCGCTGCTTGATCTTGTCGGCCAGGCTGCGGCCTTCGGCGACTTGCGAGCTGATCTGCACGAGAACCAGTAAACCCGATGAGGGATGGCTGAGCTGCCTCGCTCTGGTTAACTTTTTACGAAGCTCAGGGGAGAGGCAGACGGCCGGGTCGCAGTCCTCTCAGAAACTGCTCGCACCGCTCCGCCTCGGGCCGCAGCAGGTCCACCAGCACAGCCTCGGGCAGGTTCTGGCGCAACCAGGTCGACTTCCCCGTGCCTCGCGGACCAAACAGAAAGAAGCTGGTCTCCGGGTCTTGGAAAAATCGGCATATCGTTTCCATTTTACAGTGCAATTTGGAGATTAGAACTCCATAATCCTGCACTCCAAGAAACGCCAGGGATCCTCCGCCCAGACCCGGAAAGTAGCATTCATGGGCGATCTCGCCGACGGCGAATCGATCGAGGTCAAGGGCTCGGCGGCCACTCCCTACGTGCTGCGCAACGTGGGCGGGGCTTATTCGTGCAGTTGCCCGGCCTGGCGCAACCAGAACCGTCCTCCAGAGAGCCGTACCTGCAAGCACCTCAAAGCCCTGCGTGGAGCTGCGGCTGAGGAAGAGCGCCTGGGCTCGCCCCCCTCCCCCACGGCGACCAGCAGCGCCGCGAGCAGCACGAGCGAAGGCAAGGCCCCTCCCCTGCTGCTGGCTCACAGCTGGGACAACCAGACCGACCTGAGCGGCTGGTGGATGAGCGAGAAGCTGGACGGAGTGAGGGCTTACTGGGACGGCAGGCAGCTCTGGTCGCGCCTGGGCAACCCCTTCCTGGCTCCCGACTGGTTCCTGGAAGGTCTGCCCGCAGTCCCCCTGGACGGCGAGTTGTGGGGCGGACGCCGGCAATTCCAGCGCACCGTCAGCATCGTGCGCCGGCAAGACCGCGGACCTCACTGGCGCGAGATCCGCTTCGTGGTCTTCGACGCACCCGGTGAGACCAGCGGCTTCGAGGCCCGGCAACAGCTGCTGGCCGCCCAACTGCAGGGCTCCCCCGAGCACCTTGAGCTGCATCCCCAGGAGCCGTGCCGGGGCCTGGAGCACCTCAAGAGCGAGCTCCGACGCGTCGAGGGGCTGGGGGGCGAGGGGTTGATGCTGCGCCAGCCCGGCTCTCGCTATGAGGTAGGGCGCTCGCACACCCTGCTCAAGGTGAAGAGCTTCTTCGACGGCGAGGCCCTGGTGGTGGGCCACCAGCCCGGCGCCGGACGCCACGCCGGACGGCTGGGAGCGCTGCTGGTGGAGCTGGTGGACGGCAAGCGCTTCTCGGTAGGAACCGGCCTCTCGGACGCCGAGCGCCACAGCCCCCCTCCGCTGGGCAGCCTGATCACCTTCCGCTATCAAGAGCTCTCCAATGCCGGCATCCCACGCTTTCCCTCCTACGTGGGAGTGCGCACCGACCTGGCCGAGCTCACCCCGCTCCAGGCCGTCTGCTGCCTCTGCCGGGCGGTGATGACCGTCGATTCGAAGAGCTCGGTCAGCATCCAGCTCACCCACCAGGGCACCGAGCAGGCCTGGCAGGCCCACCCCCAATGCTGGTTAAGCCAGTTGGGGCTCTCCCAGGAGCAGGCCACCTGAGCAAGGTGGACCGGCAGCATAGAGGGTCAACCTGAACCCTCTGCGAAGCGCCATAGTCGTGGCAAGCGAGTTCGAGCCGGGCCAGATGCTGGCCGGACGCTATCGGCTGACCGAGCCCCTGGGCGCGGGCCGCATCGGCACCGTCTGGCTGGCCCATGACCGCAAGCTGGACCAGGACGTGGCGATCAAGATCCCCCATCCCTGGCAGGGTCGCAACCCGGAGTTCGTGGCCCGATTTCGCCGCGAGCTGCTGACCGGCATGCGGCTGCACCATCCGGCCGTGGTGCGCAGCCTGGACACCGGCCAGCACGAGGGCCTCCCCTACCTGGTGATGGAGCTGGTGCAGGGCGCGCCCATCCACCTCTGGTTCGAAGCCCACGCCCGGCGCGACTTCGAGGCTCTTTCCGAAGTGCTCGAGGAGGTCCTGGACGCCCTGAGCTACGCCCACGGACAGCGCCTGATCCACCAGGACCTCAAGCCCGACAACATCATGGTGGACGAAGGCGCTCAGGTGCACATCACCGACTTCGGCCTGGCCGGCCGCCTGGAGGATCAGACCCGCACCGACGACACCGGGGTCATGATGGCCGATCTGGCCTACCTCAGCCCCGAGCAGGCCATGGGCGAGCGCGGCGGGGTGCGCTCCGACCTCTACTCGCTGGGGGCGGTGCTCTACCACGTGCTGACCGGCCGCCCGCCGGTGGAGGCCCGCGACCCGGCCCAGTTCCTGCTTGCCATCCTTAACCAGAGCCCCCAGTCCCCCCATCGGCTCCGAGGGGACATCCCCGCCTGGCTGACCCGCCTCACCATGCGGCTGATGGCCCGCCAGCCCGAAGACCGGCCTGCCTCGGCCGCCGAGGTGGCCCGGTTGGTACAGCGCCAGGCAAGCCGCCAGAGTGACCCGATGCCGGCCGGCAAGCGTCGCAATCTGCTTGGCCGCGACGAGGAGCTGACCCAGCTGCGAGGCCATCTGCAAGAGCTGAAGGCCGGGCGGGGCACGGTGGTGCGTGTCACCGGCACGGCCGGCTCGGGCAAGACGAGCCTGGTGGAGGAGTTCCTGCGCCGAGCCCGCCCGGTGGCCCATTGCAAGGTGCAGTGCAGCGCCATGCAACCGCTCCACTGCGGACTGCTGGAAAGGGCGCTGGGGGGGCAGGGCACCCTGTCTGAGCGCCTGCGGCAGCGGCTGGCCCAGGGTCCGCTCATCCTGGTGGTGGAGTGGGCCCACGAGGCCACCCCCGAGCTGGTGGAGAGGCTGCGCGCTCTGCTGGCCGATGGGCCTGCCGTACTCTTGATCCTGATCGACCGACCCGGCAAGGCCCGCTTCGAGGGCACCACCCAGTGGCTCAACGAGGCCCAGCACCGCCTGGTGGTGCGAGGCCTGACGCGCGATTTCTGCGCCCGCTACGTGGAAGAGCACCTCTGGGCGGCTCCCCCCGACGCGGCCGTCTCCTGGCTGATGCGAATGACCCACGGCAACCCGCTCCACCTGGGCCTGCTGCTGCGTCAGCTGGAAGGCTCGGCGCTGCAGCTCTCGGGCGTGGTGGCCACCTGGGAGGAGCCGCGGGACGTGCCCCGTACCCTGACCGACCTTCTCAACTGGGTGCTCGAGCGCCAGGGGCCCGATGCCAGCGCCATCATGTCCATGGCCGCCAGCCTGGAGGAGCGCTTCGAGCTCGGCTTGCTGCAGTCGGTGGTGACCTACGAGGAGAGAGTGCTGGAAGACACGCTGGACGGCCTGGTGCGAGCTGGTCTCTTGGATGAGCAGTGGGAAGGTGGGGTGCAGCAGTTCCTCTTCGCTCACGAGCCCATCTGGCGGGTTGCTCTGCACCGCATTCCCGAGCGGCGCCAGCGCCGGCTCTGCCTGCTGGCCGGCAACCTGACCGCCGGGGTCGATCCCGAGCGGGCGGCTCGCTTCTTCGCGCGGGCTCTCAATGCTCCCCGGGCGGTGGAGCAGCTGCTGCTGGCGGCCGAGCGCGATTTTGAGGCAGGTCTCCCCGAGTGCGCCGCCTTTCTGAGCGGCCAGGCCGAGCGGCTGGCTTCCGAGGATGGCCATCTGGCGGGAGAGCTGGTCAGGGCAGTGCTGTTGAAAGCCAGGGCCCTGGCGGCCGGAGGCCACAACCAGGCCGCCCGCGAGGCCGCCCACCGCACTCTGAAGCTCGGCCCCAGCGCCGAGCAGGCCGACCAGGCGCGCACGCTCTTGCGCCGTACGCCCATCGAGCCGGGCAAGAGGCCGGCCGCCGTCGCCCCGGCCGGGAAGGCGCGCTCTCGCCAGGCCCCACCCGAGCTGGCGCCCGAGCTGGCCCTCAGCCCGGCCGCCAAACGCGCCGTGCTGGGGGCGCGCAAGAAGGGGGTGGCTCCGCCCGCACCCCGGGTCGCGCCGACCCGAGCAGGAAAGACCCCGGCCCCGGCCCTCACGCCACCCGCTTCAGTCCCCAGGCGGGCCGAAAAGCCCGCTGCTCCTCAGCCGGCGGCCGCATCACCGGGCCAGACCGTCCGTCCAGCCGGACAGGCGGCTCAGCCGACCAGGGCTCCTGCTTCCTTACCCGAGTCCGTCAAAGCCCCGGCCAGGCCATTTGCTGCGCCGTGGGGAGGCACGACCAGCGCTCCAGCTGGCCCGGTCGAGCCCGGCTTCGAGGCTCCCGCAGTCCTGCCAGCGCGTCCGGCTGCTCCCGCCTCCGGTAGCTCCGAGAACGTAGCCCCGGTTGCGCCCCGGTCAGTCAAGCCCCCCAGCCCTGTCCCGCCGGCCCGGGTCCGGCCCCAGCTGCCCCCGGTCGTGCACCCTGCCCAGCGCGCCGAGCCTGAAGAGCTGCTGGCTCCAGGGCGGCTGGCCGGTCCGATGGCTGCCGGAGTCCAGGCTCCCCATCTGCTGCCCCCGGTCCCAGCGACCGCTCCGCCTCCCAGCGTACCTCCCGAGCCGCCGCGCTCCGAGCCTCCCCCGCCGCCCTCGCCCGAGCGGGCCCAGCCCCAGGTCACCCAGGTGTCCCAGGAGCCACCCGCTCCCCCGCCGGAGCAGATCCCCGAATTCGTGGAGCCCCCCGAGATGGCCGCCCGGCGCCGTTACGAGACGGCCCGCGCAGCCGGAGACCGACTCTCGGCGGCCCGAGCCGCCGAGGAGCTGGCCCGTCACTTCGAGGCCGCCCGCGACCGCCAGAAGGCCTCGCTCTGGCGCCACCAGGCTCGCTTGCTGAGTGCCGCGCCCTGAGAGCTCTCTGGAAAAATTGCGCAGGTCAAGAAGAACTGGGAATTCGCTTGCTCTCAGAATGGTCCGCCTGTTGATCGATCCAAAGTCAGAATCTGCCAATACCGCGTCCTGCAAGTTCGGCCCTACCCCGGGCTCCTCCCCAAACTCTTGACAAAAGCCCCCTTCTCCCCTACTCTGGGAAGAACCAATCATCAAGACCAGTCGAGGGTTCAGGCCCTGTGAAGCTGGGGCAACCTGTTCCGCCAGTGGCGGATTAAGGTGCCAAGTCCTGCGGCGAGTTTCGCCGAGAGATGAGGCGATGAGCGCGAAGAAAGCGCTCAGCGCAATTCAGGTCGCAACGCGGCCTCTCTTGGAAGCGTAACCGCCCGGCCGGTCGCGATGGTTCTCCAGACCAGACACAAGGAGAGCTCGTTATGCCGGAACCCAACTGTAGCACCATCGCCGCCCGCACCGGAGTGGGTCAGGATCGCGCCCACGGAGCCGTCATGCCCCCGCTGTACCTGTCCAGCAACTACACCTTCGATGGCTATCAGGGCAAGCGCCAGTACGACTACACCCGCAGTGGCAACCCCACCCGCGACGTCGCCGCCGAAGCCATCAGCAAGCTCGAGGGCGGCTACGCAGCGGTGCTCACTTCCTCCGGCATGGCCGCCCTGGATCTTCTCACCTACGCGCTGCGGCCCGGCGACCTCTTACTCGCCCCCCACGACTGCTACGGTGGCACTCACAGGCTGCTGCGCAGCAAGGCCGAGCGAGGCTACTTCCGCCTCAAGCTCGTCAACCAGACCGATCCCCACGCCCTGGAGGCGGCCTTCGCCGAGGAAGCTCCTCGCCTGATCCTCGTTGAGACCCCCAGCAACCCTCTGCTGCGCCTGACCGATCTGCGAGCGGTAGCCCGGCTCTGTCGAGCCCACGGCACGCTCTTTGCGGCTGACAACACCTTCCTTTCGCCGGTGCTGCAGCGCCCGCTTGAGCTGGGCGCCGACGTGGTGGTCCACTCCACCACCAAGTACCTCAACGGCCACAGCGACGTGGTCGGGGGCGCCCTGGTCTCGCGCACGGCCGACCTGCACCAGGACTTCGCCTGGTGGGCCAACTGCATCGGCAACACGGGCTCCCCTTTCGACAGCTACCAGACCCTGCGCGGGCTGCGCACCCTGCCGGTGCGGATCCGCCAGCAAGGGACCAGCGCCAGAGAGCTGGCCCGGTTCTTGCAGCAGCACCCGGCCGTGGAGAAAGTCTACTACCCGGGCCTGGTCGACCACCCGGGCCACGCCCTGGCCTGCCAGCAGCAGAGCGGGTTCGGGGCCATGATCAGCTTCGAGCTGGCCGGCGGCGAGCCGGAGCTTCGCATCCTGCTCGAGAACCTGCGCTACTTCAGCCTGGCCGAGTCGCTGGGAGGGGTGGAAAGCCTGATCGCCCACCCGGCCAGCATGACTCACGCTTCCATGGACGAGGCGGCCCGTCAGGCGGCGGGCATCTCCAGCCAGCTCCTGCGATTGTCGGTGGGCCTGGAGTGCCCCGAGGACCTGCAGGCCGATCTCGAGGCTGCCCTCACGGCCACCCTGCCCGCCGGGCTGAAGGTGGCCTGAGATGCCGCTGGTCCGCCACCTCGAGCTGCCCAGCCTCAACCTTCCCGGGGCTCTGTCGCTGGAGCAGGCCACCCGCCAGGACATCCGCGAGCTCCACATCGGCTTCCTGAACATGATGCCGGACGCGGCCCTCCAGGTCACCGAGCGGCAGTTCCTGAAGCTGGTGGGCAACTGCAACCAGATCGCCCAGTTCTACGTGCACCCCTTCAGCCTGCCGGGCCTCCCCCGGGGCCCCGAGGCGGAGCAGTACATCGCCCGTCACTATCGCAGTTTCGAGCAGCTCAAGGGCGAAGGCCTGGACGCCCTGATCGTGACCGGGGCCAACGTGACCCGTCCCGACCTTCGCCAGGAGCCGTTCTGGGGGCCATTGATGGAGGTGCTGGCCTGGGCCACGCGCCGGGTAACCTCGGTGTGGTGCTCGTGCCTGGCCAGCCACGCGGTGCTCGAGCACCTCTACGGCATCCGTCGCCAACCTCTGCCGGCCAAGCGCTGGGGCGTCTATGGCCACCGCAAGGCACGAGTGCAGCACCCCTTGCTGCACGACATCAACACCCGCTTCGACGTGCCCCACTCGCGCTGGAACACGGTCAGCGCCGAGCGGCTGCGCCAGTGCGGGGTGACGCCGCTGATCGTGGACGACCACGAAGAGGTGCACCTGGCCGTCAGCCCGGACGGTCTGCGGGTGGTCTACTCGCAGGGCCATCCCGAGTACGACCTCAACAGCCTCCTCAAGGAATACAAGCGGGAGGTGCTGCGCTATGAGGCGGGCGAGCTGGCTCATCCGCCTCCCTTTCCGGAAGGTTACTTCCCCCCACCGGCCGAGGCCCTGGCCGAGCGTTATCGGCGGGGTGAGCTGGAGACCTTTCCCGAAGCCGAGTTGGAAGACTTGCTGGACAACACCTGGGGCGATACCGGCAAGGCCGTCTTCAACAACTGGCTGGGTCTGGTCTACCAGCTCACCCACCTCGAACGCCACCGCCCCTTCGTGGAGGGGGTGGACCCCGAAGACCCGATCGGATGGCTCAGCGCAGCAGCAGCCTGACCTATTGTGTTGAGCGTTACGTGCTGAAGGTTTTGCCTATCCTTCGGGGGCGCCTCCATACCAGTCTGTCGGCGCAGGTTACTGCAAAACCTTCAGCACTTCACTTTAGAAGCTGCCGTTGAGGTGGATCAGGGTCCACCCGTCGGTCACCAGCTGGGTGCCATTGACCGACCGGGCGATGGGGATCCGGTGCTGCACGGTCAGGCTGACCTCGTCGGCGATCTTCCAGCTCAGGCCCGGTGAGATGTAGAGTGAGCTGATCCCCGTGTTCTGCACATTGTCGATCAGCGACGTGGTGGGTCGCTGATAGGCCACCGTGCCGGTCACGGGGTCGATCGTGCCATCGGTGCTGTCACGCCCCGTCACCACCCCGTTCAGGTCGAGCCTCAAAGTGAGCGGGTCGACCACCTGGCAGCGCACGCCCAGATCGTAGCCCAGCCGGTTTCCGAAGGAATAGCCGAGCTCGTTGCGGCCGGTGATCTGGTAACTGAGCCCGGGCTCGATGGCCCAGGTTTCGTCGAGCTCGACCCGTCCGCTGGCGGTGAGCACTGCGTCCCACGAGCCCGTGCCCGGCTGCATCATGGCATGGATCAAGCGACCTCTCGCGTCGCGCACCTGAGAGTCGCCGGTCGGGGTCTTGATTCCCACTCCCAGCGTGAGCCGGCCGTCAGACTCGTCGATCACGTCGTAGGAATAGTGCAGGGCGATATCGCCCAGCTGGTTGACCGGGTCCATGGTCATCGCGCTGAAGGTTGGGCCCGCTGCCGGCATGGGAGCCATGCCCATGCCCATCCCCATGCCCATCCCCATGCCCATCCCTGGCGCAGCCGGCATGGGGGCCATGGCCATCAGCATGTCCATCTGGTTTACGACCTGAGGGATGGTCAGTGCGATGCTCTGGCGCTCGTCCAGAGAGTAGCGCGCCCGCAGAAGGTAGCGCTCCATGAGCATCCAGGTCGGCACCGAGAACATCGGCGACCCGTTGGCGGCCAGCCCGTCCAGGGCTGCCTGCTCGGGGCTGACCCGGGTCGAGCCCCGCAGCAAGGTGCCCATGTCCATGCGCTCATAGCCAAAGGTCAGGGTCCAGTCGCCCACGGGATTGTCTTCCGCCTGGCCGGTAGCACAGTCGCACTCGCCGGCCCGGGCCGGAAGGCACAGGCAACAAAGGATCAACAGGGCAAGCCATGCCTGCCCCAGGTTTTTGGGGTTCATATTTCCTCCTTATTATGTGTGCTGGAGCCGTCGAGTGGGCTCAGCGAGGAGGAGGAACGGGGGGAGGCTCGAGCAGGCGAAGCCGCTCGCGCCCCGGCCAGGAGGGGGAAAAGCTGGCGGCGGACTCTGGCGACAGGGCCAGGCACTGGAGGGCGATGGCCAGGTCAGGAGGCCGGGGGGGACTGGTCGGCAGCTCGGTCACGGTTGCCTGACAGCGTCCGCTGACCCCTGCGTTGTCGGGGCACCCGGCCGGCCCGGCTGCTCCGCAGACCCCATCCGTGCAACAGCCCGGGGCGCAATCAGAGCAACACTCTGGTCGCCCACAGAACTCATCCTCGGCCAGGCAGGGCGTGAGGAGCAATAGCCAGATGAGCAGGGCCAGGCGCTGCCAGGTTCCCCCCCGGCAAAGTGACGCGGATACGCTCATCGATTGCTCGCAGTGTTGTTGTGACGCAAACCGGCTGCTCTGTCAAGCGACTGGATGCGTGCGGGCCCCTCGGGAGGAAGCTGCCTGACCTTCACAAACCCGTCTTGACACAGAGAAAGAGAGACAGTTCCTTGAAGCGCCTTCTCCTATTGCTTTTTATTTCCCTGGCCTGCGGGGCCTGTGGTGGCTCGGAGGCAGGCTTGAGCCCGGAATCGCCTGCTTCGATCCTCGAGCTCAACCACACCCTCTTTCGCGGCGTGATCAGCCGGGTCACCGACTTTAGAATCACCGGCTACCAGGGGGACCAGTCCGTGTTCGGCCCGATCGTGGTGCGCAAAGCCACCCGGGTCCGGGTCAACCTGCCCACCATTGTCAATCGGATCAAGATCGAATATCTCGCGGGCGACCAGGTGGTTGGAATTCATGAGCAGCCAGTCACCATGGTGGCCAATCAGGTCACCCGCATCGAGGAGCCCGACATCAAGCTGCTGGTCGGCACGACCACCCTGGACCGGAGCATCCAGACCACGGGTACGGGCATCTACAAGACCCTCACCTACGGTCCCGCCTGGGAGCAGACGGTGCGCACCGACCTGGGGGCCACGGCTCAGGAAGGCCGCCAGGATCGGCGCGTCGCCCTGCTCTGCATGCCCCACTTCTCCGACATCCACATCATCGACGAGGAAAGCCCCCTGCGCATCGAGTTCCTGCGCAACCTGAAGGGGACGTTTCTCCCCCTGGACGACTTCCAGGCCGCCTGGCGACCGCAGGAGATGCTGACCGTCTTCGTGGCCGAGGCCATGATCGAGCAGATCAACGCCATCGGAGCCGGTCCCATCACCGGCCGCCCCTACGATTGCGCGGTCTTCACCGGTGACAACGGCGACAATCGTCACCAGTCCGAGCTCGAGCGTTTCCTGACCCTGCTCGATGGGGGCAGCATCGTCCCCTCCACCGGAGATCCCGACCTCTACGAAGGAGTCCAGGACAACAGCCAGCCTTTCCTGGCCGAGTACTGGCATCCCGAGCCGGGCCCTGCCGACCAGTACAAGACGACCTATGAATTCCCCGATTACCCGGGCTTGCTGGCGGCTGCCGTGCAGACCTTCACCGCCCAGGGACTGAAGACGCCCTACTACACCTGCTACGGCAACCACGATCACCTCATCGAGGGGAACTTCCCCGAGAAGGTCAACCAGAATCCCCCGATGGCGCTCGACCAGATCGCCACCAGCACCACCAAGATCCTGTCCCTTCCCCTGATCTTCCAACTGCTCGAGGACATCAAGCCAGGGACCGGTGTGGACGCCTTCCTGGCCGAGTTCCTCGACCCTCTGGGCATCAATGTCTCGGGTGACTGGCCGGCGTTCATCGGCCACTGGACGGCGGGCACGACCCCTTCGCGGGAGGTGACCTCCGACCCCACCCGCCACCTCCTGCAGAAGACCGAGTTCATCCAGGCTCACCTCAACACCGGGCCAGTACCCGGGCCGGTAGGGCATGGATTCACCGCGTCCAACCTGCAGACGGGCAACATGTACTATGCGTTCGAGCCCGCTCCGGGCATTCTCGGCCTGACCCTGGATACCACCAACCCCGGGGGCCTCGACAACGGCTCCATCGACGTCGAGCAGGTTGCCTGGATGGAGCAACAGATCCAACAGGTTTCGAGCCGCTATTACGATGCCAACGGCAACGTGATCCAGACCAACAACCCCGACAAACTCGTCATCCTCTTCAGCCACCACAGCATCGAGACCCTGGACAATGCGCTGCCCGATCCGGAGAACCCGGGGCAGGTCCGCATGCTCGGAGGCCAGTTCGAAGAGGTGCTGCAACGCTACCCCAATGTGATCGCCTGGATGAACGGCCACACCCACTACTGCCGCATCTTTGCCCACCCCGACCCGACCGGCAGAACCGGCGGATTCTGGGAGGTCAACAGCCCCTCTCTGATCGACTTCCCCCAGCAGGCGCGCATCGTGGAGCTGGTGGACAACAAGGACGGCACTCTCTCGATCTTCGCCACCCTGGTGGACACGGCCGCCCCGCCGCAGACCATCACCCCGGGAGACCCCCTCAGCCTGGCCTGCATCAGCCGCGAGCTCTCGGCCAACGACCCTCAGATCCTCAATCAGCCCGCGACCACGACCGAGCCAGGGGGCCTGGGGTTCCAGATCGGCAATCCCACGGATCGCAACGTGGAATTGCTGGTCAAGAAGCCCTTCTAAACACCGTGCCGTTGGATGCGGCCGGACCTGCGGGGCGGTTTCAGGCTCGGCGCAGCTGCCTGAGGCTGTGGTCGATCCGCTGCTCCAGCGCTCGCTCCACCTTCAGGCCCGGAAAGCGGCCGTGCAGGGCCCCCATGGAGGCTCCCACCAGGGCTCCCAGCGAGCTGGGGTCGAGCGGGCCCCTGGTTGCCTGGCGCAGGGCCTCGGCCGGATTGGCGGCGTGCCGCTCGAGCACATACAGCATACTGGGCACCAGCTCGAGCAGGTAAGGCCCCGAGCCCCACTCGCGCATGGCCTGGGCGGCCGTCAGCCCGCGCTGGCGTGCGTCCGGCAGGGCCATGCGGACGAAGTCGGACAATTTGCCGCTCCAGCCGTCGAAGCGGCGCGCCTGGGCCTGGTAAGCCTCGTCGGTCTCCAGCCCCTCCACCGCCTCCAGGAAGCGCTCGCAGTACCACTCGGGGTGGGGCGGAGCAGCCATGCCGGCCAGGTCCCACAGCAGGGCGGCAAATCCCAGGCAACTGGCCAGCGAGGAGGTGTCGCAATGGGTGATCAGGCAGCCCAGGGCCACGTCCGACCAGAGCCTCTGGCTGGCCTGCGGGTAGTGCAGCGCCAACACCGGAGCGATGCGCCGCAGCGCCCCGCAGCCGGCTGAGGCGGTGCCCAGCTCGGCCCAGCGCAGGCCCATGCCGCGATGCTGGCGTAGCATGGCCAGGGTGTTGCTGGGCCGGGGCACGTGGGTCTCGGCCAGGGCCCGGGCCAGCAGGTTCGGGTTCAGCTCGCCCTCCTCGGCCAGGCATTCGAGCGTGGCCAGCGCCAGCAAGCTGCCCTCGGCCGGGCCCGGGGTGCCGCGGCGGAAGATGTCTCCCCAGGTGCGCGCCTGACCCAGGCTCTCGCCGAACACGAGCCCCAGCATCATTGTCTGGATGCGCTCGGGACCGCCGCGGCTCGGGCCGGGTCGACTGGCCAGCAGAGGGCCCTCCCGCAGGGGAATCTGCCCACGACCGATCAAGGTATCGAGCACCTGCTCGCTTTCCATCTTCTTGAGCATGGTCGAGCCTCGAGCGTGGCCGTGACCGTGCATGGAGGCCTTCTTGTGGCCCGAGCTGTGGTCGCCCCGCTCGATGGTGGCGATCAGATCGCCCAGCAGACGCTCGTCGTAGTCGGCCAGCGCGGGGGTCTGGAGAGCCTGGCGCAAGAGCTGGAGAGCACCCGCTTCGTCATCTCGGTAGAGCTTCTCCATGGCCTCTTTGCGGGCCACCGCCACGATGGCCGCGGCCACCTGCTCGGCCACCTCGGGATGAAGCGGCAGGGCAGCCCGCTCGCGCGCCGTCATGCCGGGCAGCTCCAGCTCGGCCTGCAGGCTCTCCTCGCGTCCACTGCTGGCCGAGCGGTAGAGGAGCTGCAACTTGAGCAGAGGGCCTCGATGGCCGCGCAGGGCGCTCACGCGCACCCGCACCAGCACCTCCAGGGGGCAGCCGGCCACCAGGTCGGCCAGCTTGAGGGCGCCGCCGTGGGTGCGATTCATGTCGGCCAGGGGCCAGGCTTCCAGGCCCTCCACCAGAGGGTCGAGGTGGAGGCGTACCTGGGTGCCCTGGGTGGAGGCGAGGCCCTCCAGCTCCATCTCGAAGAACCCGGCCAGTTGCTCGGGGGTCTCCACGTAGAAGTGGTTGCCGTCCCCGCTGGCGGCCATGGCCCGCAGCAGCACCTCGTTGTAGTCCGGTCCGAAGCCCAGGGTGGTGGTCTGCACCCCCGCTTCGGCCTGCCGGCGCACCTCGGTGCAGATGCGCTCGAGGTCGGTCTCGCCCCGGTTGGCCTGGCCGTCCGTGAGCACCAGCACCCGGTTGAGCCGGGTCTGGTCCCAGGCCAGGGAGGCCTGCCCCGCCCCGGTGCGCCAACCGTCGCACAGGTTGGTGCAGCCGCGCACCTCGACCTGACTGAGCAGCTCGGCGATGCGGTTCTTGGCGGTGGCCTTCGTGCAGGGCACCAGCGTCTCGATCTCCTCATCGAAGAGCACCACGCTGACGCGGTCCTCGTCGCGCAAAGAGCGCACGGCCATGCTGGCGGCCTTGCGGGTCATCTCCATCTTCTCGCCCTGCATCGAGCCCGAGCGGTCGAGTACCAGGGAGAGGTTCAGCTCGGGGCGATGCTCGGCCCGCTCGAGCCGAGGGGGGGTCACGCGGATCAACAGGTCGAGGGTAGTCTCGCTGTCGAGACAGACGCCTTCGCGATCGGGGATGAGATGCAGCATGGCGGTACTCCTTTCGGGTGGACAGGCCTGTCAGGAATACACTAAGTCTAGCGCTTCCACGAGTTTGTGTCAAGCACACACCTGATGTCTCCGATTTCCCGCGAAGACTCGGAGGTCTTGGAGTCGGCTCAGCAACCTCAGTCTGACTGACAGAAGACGAGCACGCTGCCCAGACGGGGCCTGCCCCGTCGGCAATGCTCCCCAAGCAGGCACGTCAGGCCAGTTGCGGGCCCTGGACCGGTGCCAGGGGAAGGCCGCTCGACAGCTGGGGCCGAGGCCGCGAGAGAACGCTCAAGTAGACCGATTCGGGATCCACGTCCGGTTGGCTGCGCATCATGTCGAGCCCCTCGCAGAAGAGGCCGAGGCGGTCTTTCTTGCCTCCCGGTGACTGAGCGCCGGAGAAGCTGAGGATCTGCTGGGACCCCGGGGGAGGGGCTCCGGCCCCGGCGGTGGGCCCGCCGCCCGTGGAGGGGCCCTGCCTCTGGTTGCCGAGTAGCCTGGCAAAATGGATGACGTCCTGAATGCTCCGCGCCGGGTCCTGGATGAGCAGGTTGGTTGCCTGCTCGAAGGCGCCCCCGACTCGGGCACTGTTGAAATCGCCGTCCTTGCGGCTCAGGCTGGCGACGCTGTCGAGCAACTTGTTGGTATCCCCGGGCTGCACGTCGGGCCGTGCCGACAAGAGGCGGGTCCCGTTCTGGAAGGCGCGCAGGGTGGCAGCAGGCGTGCCCATGGTGCGCATCATGCCGTCCATCATTCCATTGAGGTACTCGGGACGAAGGTCAGCGCGCTTGGCCAGAAGCGGCACCGAGCTCTTGTAAGCCTCGGCGGCCATCATGGGATCGCCCAGGGCCGCCTGGAAGCGGTTCCCCATCCGGTCGAGCTCGGCGGGTTTGAGGTCCTGTCGCTGATCGAGCGCATCCCGAGAAGTCTTGTCTCTCATGGCCGCATGGAGCCGATCGGGACGGCCATCGGGGCGGGTGGAGAAACAATCGGCGACACTGAGGTCGCGGCGTCGCCCCAGGAACTCCACCACGGCATCACTCTCAGTGGGCTCGAAATCGAGGACATCGAACATCTTGCTGGCATCGTCCAGCGAGATATCCGGGCGAGCGGCTCCGAGTTTTGCCATCACCTGGCGCTGCCCTCCATAAAGGCGCGTCATCTCCTGGTCGTTCAGCTGGCTCAAATGGGACTTTCGGCTCAAAGGATCATCCGGGTCGAGCTTGCCGGCCGCCAGGTCGCGCTGCAGCCCGCGTGGACCGCTGCTTATGCGAGGGCGAGGCTTCTTCTGCTTACCGGAGTCCTCTGGTGTCTGAGCGGCACGCGGTTCAGACTCTTTGCCCGGCTGACCCGGCTCGGGCCGGCCAGAGTCTTTGCCTGGCTTTAAAGGGTGTGTTTTTTTCAGGTCCTTCAAGCCAGTGAGCAGGCCCTCCATGTCCGCGCGGGTGGTCTGCTCTGGCTTCTCACCAAGCTCGGGTGAGAGCCGGGTCGCATCAGACGGGGGCGCCGGAGCTTGCCGGGTGGGCTGGCTCGTCGGCGGCGGGATGATCAGCGGAATCTTGCCACTTTGATTCTGAATCGACTGAACCACGATCTCATTATGCGCCGCAAGATTTGTTTCATCCAGTCAAATTTTGTTGCGCTTTGGTAAACAATTTGTGTTGACCGGCGGCAGTGTGGGATTGAGAGAGCAGAAAGGGCCTGCTGTGCGCGCAACCCCCACTCAGAAGCAACCCGACTTGGGAGCCTCTCCCTCGGTCTTGGTGCCGGTGATCACCACGTTGTCGAGCCACACCCCGTCGCGGTGGCGCGAGTCGTCGGAGTGGAAGCGGAAGCGCAGCTGGATCTCCTGGCCCTGGTAGTCGGAGAGGTCGAGCTGGAAGTTCTTCCAGTCCTGAATGCCCTCCAACGTCTCCAATGAGCGCCATTTACGACCGCCCCAGAACTTCTTGCCGTAGACCTCCACCTCGCAGCCATCGTAGCCCTTCTCGGTATCCATCTTGGCCTCGAAGTGCAGCACCGGGTTGGTCCAGTCCTTGAGCGAAATGGAGCCAGAAGTGATGGCGTCGTCGCGCTTGGGACCGTACTCGCCTCCAGGGCTGTCGGTCCAGACCTCGCCCCGCCCGGGCACCTCGATGCGGGCCCAGGGACCCGAAGGGGTGAAGGGAGAGCTGGCGTCCACGCTGTCCTCGAAGGCCACCTTGGAGGCGGGCACGCGCACTTCCTGAACGGCCGTCTCGGAGCGGTTGCCCACGTTGTCCACCACGCGCAGGGCGAAGTAAAGCTTGCGCTCGCGGCCCGAGGGGGTCATCTCCAGGGTGACCGACTCGTTGGCGCCGGCGTCCTTGGGGGCGTCGATGCGCACGGCGGTGGCCTCGTCGAAGCTGATCTCCCCGGGCTTGGGGTTGTCGGCATGGGCCGCGATGGGCGAACGGGCGTAGCGAAGCTCGTATCTCGTGGCCTTACCCTGGTTGCCGTCGTCGCCGGTGGCGGTCCAGCTGAGCGTGACCGCGTTGGCGGTGGCGCTGGCCTGCAGGGTGCCAGGAGCAGCCGGGGCCACCTTGTCATCTTCCAGAGCCTTCATGGCATTGAGGCGACCGCCGGTCATCAGGCGCCTGGCCCAGCGCTCGGGCATCTGGTCCACGCCGCTCAGGATGCGCGACTTGATGGCGTCGTTGTCGGCCTCCGGATAGGCGCTGGCGATCAGGCCGGCCACGCCGGTCACGTGCGGAGTAGCCATGGAGGTGCCGCTCATCAGCCCGTAGCTGCCGTCCTTGAGGGTGCTGTGGATGTTGACCCCGGGGGCGGCCAGGTGGACCGACTTGTTGCCCCGGTTGGAGAAGCCGGCCAGCTCATCCTTGTTGTTGTGCGCAGCGACGGAGATGAGGTTGTCGAGCTTGTAGTTGGCCGGGTAGGAGGGGCGGGTGTCGTTGTCATAGCCGTTGTTGCCGGCGGCGCAGATGTGCAGCGAGGGTGAGGCGGCCATGGCGTCCAGGCAGGCCTGGCTGAACTGGCCTCCGCCCCAGGAGTTGTTGACGATGCGAGCCCCCTTCTCGGAGGCGTAGAGCACGGCCTTGACGGCGTCGGCGGTGGTCCCTCCGCCACCTTCGCCCAGGAACTTCAAGCCCATGATCTGGGCGTTCCAGTTGATTCCGACCATGCCACCGTTGCCGGCCTCGGCCCCGATGACCCCGGCGCAGTGGCTGCCGTGGTTGTGGTCGTCGAGCGGATCGCCGGTGTTGGTGATGAAGTTGCCCCCGTGGACGTCATCGACGATCCCGTTGCCGTCGTTGTCGATGCCGTCGCCGGGAACCTCGCCCGGGTTGACCCACATGTTGTTGACCAGGTCGGTGTGGTTGTAGTTCACCCCGGTATCGATCACGGCGATGATGGGTCCGTTCTCCTTGATGCCGGTGCTGATGTTCCAGGCATCGGCCGCTTTGATGTCGACGCCTGCGATGCCACCGCTCTGGCCGGTGTTGCGCAGGCCCCACTGCTCTTCGACCAGGTCGTCAGGAATCTGCACGCCCGGATTGCCGAAGGCCTGCACCTTGAAGTTGGGCTCGGCATAGCTGACCCGAGCATCGCGTCCCATCGCGGCCACAGCCTCGGCGGTGGTCATCCCCTCGGGGAGGGTCAGCTGCACCAGCTCGCCGTTGAACTCTTTGGCCATCACGGCCGGAACGTTGAACTTGTGGATGACCTTGGCGCCGTAATCGGTCGCAAAACCAGAGATGGCCTGCAGCGAGGTTCCCGCCTTGAGCTTGACCAGCACCTCTCCGGGCACATAGTCCTGGAGCTTGGGCTCGAGCGAGGCCGCTTCGGCGCGGCTCGCCCCCAGCACCGACTGAAGGTTGAAGCCGCCGGAAAGCTGCACGCTGTCGGCCGGGCCCGGCGTGGGCGCGGGCGCCTGGGCGGCTCGCTGGGGCTGAAAGGCCATTTGAGGCTGGATCTGGTCAACGCGCATGGTAGTAATGTCCCCTGTCTGTGTTGGGGCCAGTGTATGCATGACGACCGGGCAGGCTGTGACCGAAATGTTAACTTCGTCGCATTGAACGTGCCACGTAACGTGCGGGTGAGAAACTTGTTTCGAACCGCTCCAAAGTGATGTGGCACGGGCGATGGGACGAAGTTCAACCTGATGGGTAACCGTCAGGGCCAGATGCCTTCCAGCATTCCCGGGCTGGGCGGGTTCTCAGGCCTGCGGGCAGGCTCGAAAACAGCCAGGCACTCCTCCATGGTGACGTGGTGCAGGTCGAGCACGTTCTGGAAGGCTTCCTGGTAGCCTCCGGCCAGGTTCCAGACCACCGGCACCCCGTTGGTCTTGCAGATCTCGAAAACGATGCGGTCGCGACGGCGCATTTGCTCAGAGCTCATCCAGCCGCCCAGCGGATCGTCGAGGTGGGCGTCGGCGCCGGCCTGGTAGATCAGCACGTCGGCTCTCATGCCCTGCAGGATGGCAGGAATCTCGCTCAAGAACTGCTCGGGATCGTGATCGCTCTTGCCGGTCGTGTGGTGAGCCACGAAGTCAAGTCGCTTGCGAGCGATGATGTCGTCGGTCCCGTTCCCGTAATGAAAGTCGCAATCGAGAATCCCCACCCGCTTGACCTTCTCGCGCACGAGCATGGCCGCCACCATCAACCCGTTGAAGGTGCAAAAACCTCCGCCGCTCCCATAGCAGGCGTGGTGAAAGCCGCTCGTGGGCGAGCAGGCCGCCCCCCCGTTCTCGACGACGTGGCGCACGGCCGAGACCAGCGAGCCGGTGGTGTAGGGCAGCGAATCGGCGATCTCGCGGGAGGTGTTGCTGAAGCCGTTGTGACGCCGACAGGCCAGCACCTCGCGCACGTACTCCGGGTCGTGGGCCGAAGACAACTCCTCGACCGTCACCGGCACCGGCTCGATGAGCTCGATCGGATAACGACGAAGCCACTGCTCCACCAACCTCCGGGGCTTGCCGGCAGAAGGACTGAAGGACGCGTTCTCAGAGACACTCTGCCTGTCGGAATAGAAAACCTTCATATCGTGTCATTTCGACACGAACATGCCTATCCCTGCGGTGGCTTGGGATCGCCCGCCACGACGACGTTGTCGAGGTAGAACCCATCAGCGTTGATGGAGCCATCGGCCTGCATCCGGAAGCGGACCTGGATGCCTTTCCCGTCGTAGTGGGACAGATCCATCTGCTGAGTGCCCCATTCGCGCGACCCGGTCAGGCGCCCCAGGGTGATCCAGTCACGACCGTTCTCGGACACCTCGACGTTGAGGAAGTCGAAGCCCGACTCGATCTCATAGCGCGCGTCGAAGAGCAGCGTGGCGCCCTGAATGCCGGCCAGCGAGATGGCTCGGGAGGTCAAAGTGGTGTTGGAGTCGTTCGGGTAGGGAACGTCCGGGCTATCGGTCCAGACCTGCCCGTTGCCCTCCCACTCGACGCGACCCCAAAGGCCGGTCGGGGTCCAGGCCGCGGCATCCCCTTCCATGCGATCCTCGAAGGCCACCCGGGCGGCCGGCACGGCCGTCTCTCCCAGGCGCAGGGGCGAGGCGTTGCCCACGTTGTCGATCACCTTGAGACCATAGTAGAGCGTGCGCTCGCTGGAGGAGGGAATCAGACCCACCGTGATTCGCTCGGCCGACCCGGGCTCGCCAGGAACGCCGGTGGGCACGGTGCGGGCGGCCTGGAAACTGGCTTCGTCCGTGATGGGCTGCTCGGAGACTTTGAGCAGGTAGCCTGAGGCCCGCTTTTCCAGGCCATCATCGCCGGTGGCGGTCCAGGTCAGGGTGACAGCCTTGGCGCCCACCTGGGCGGGCCGCAGGTCCTCAGGCGCGGCCGGGGCCACGGTGTCGTTGTCGAGCGAACTGAAGGCGTTCAGGCGTCCTCCGGTGACGCACTTGCCGCTCAGAGCGGGCACCTTGTCGGCCCCGTTCATCAGGCGGGCCTTGATTTCGGCGTTGCTGGCCTCGGGATAAGCGTTGGCGATCAGTCCGGCCACCCCGGCCACGTGGGGAGTGGCCATGGAGGTGCCGCTGAACAGCTTGTAGTCCTGCCCGAGCACGGTGGAGTAGATGTTCACGCCGGGCGCGCCCAGGTCGACGCTGGTGCGTCCCCAGTTGCTGAAGCCGGCCATGCGGTCGTTCTTGTCGGTGGCGGCCACGGCCACGATGTTGTCCAGGTTGTAGCTTGACGGATAGCTGGCCCGTTTATCGTTGTCGTTGGAGCTGTTGCCGGCCGCGAAGATGTGCAGGGCCGGGGAGGCCTTGAGGGCGTCGTAGAGGGCCTGATTGTAGGCCCCGCCACCCCACGAGTTGGAGGTGATGCGAGCCCCCATGCGGGTGGCGTAGAGGACGGCCTTGATGGCGTCGGCGGTGGTGCCCGAGCCCTGAGCCGAGAGGAATTTGGCGCCCATCACCCGAGCCTGCCAGTTGACCCCCACCACGCCCAGGCTGTTGTTCCCCTCGGCGGCGATGGTGCCCATGCAGTGCGAGCCGTGAGAATGATCGTCGTTGGGATCGCCCGTGCCGTTGATGGCGTTGTAGCCGTGCACGTCGTCGATGACGCCGTTGCCGTCGTTGTCGATGCCGTCACCGGGGATCTCGCCCGGGTTGACCCACACGTTGGCTCGCAGGTCGTTGTGGCCATAGTTGATGCCGGTGTCGATGACAGCGATCAGCGGGCCGCCCTCGCGTTTGCCGGTGGTGATGTTCCAGGCCTCGGGCGCGTTGATGTCGGCGTTGGGCGTGCCGTTCTCCTGGCCGGTGTTGTTCAGGCCCCACAGCTTGGGGTCGAGGTCGTTGGGGATGAGCTGCCCCCCTTCGTCCAGGTTCTGCAAAATGTCATTGGCGCAGGCGTACTTGACTCGCACGTCCTTGCTCAGCACGGCGATGCCCTGAGCGGTATTGATCCCCTCTGGCATGCCGATGCGTACCAAGTCGCCCCCGAAGGTCTGCATCATGGAGGGGGGCACCTCGATGCGCTCCAGCACCCGGGCCCCGTACTCGGCGCAAAAGTCTTCAATAGAGCCCACGCTCTGGCCGGGCAACATCTTGACCAGAACCTCGCCCTCCATGTGCGGCGCCAGCTTGGGCGCCAGCGACATCGACTCGGACTCGGTGGCCACCAGCATGGCTTGCAGGCGGGTGGTATAGCTCGGTTTCCCCCCCAACTCCGTGGGCGCCAGCCCGCCAAGATCAGCGCGATCTTGGGGCAGGGCTCCGCCATCGGCAACACCTGCCGAACGCGGCCCTCGCAGGCTCGGACCCAGACTTGCGACATCCCGGATGGTCACGGAATTGGCTCCTCGATGGAATACGGTCCCGGGGCCTATCCTAGCGGCCCGGGGGGTCCGAGGGGTGAACTGCCTGTGAACATCTGTGGAAGAAACTCTTAAGGATTTTTTCAGGACCGATGATTAGGTTTCCTGACAGGTGCCGCAATCAAGGCATGATGCGGCTGGAGGGGTCTGGATGGCAGCTTCGGTATTTCTCAGCACCCGGTTCACCCAGGAGACCGCCGCCCGGCTCTGGAGCGAGCACGCCAATCGAGCCCTCCTCTCGCTGGAAGATCCGCGCTTTCTGGCCCTGGCCCGCCACTTCCTGATGGGCCAGCCCCTCTTGTGCGAGCCCCAGCAGGTGCTCGGCAACGGCTGGAACGCCCTCAAGCCCTCCGACATCCAGGCCCGCTTCGTGCTGCTCGGACGCACCAGCCAGGAGTTGCGCTTCGTCTTCAGCTTCGACGAGCAGCGCGCAATACTGACGGCGGCCGGCCAGGTCACGGAGGAATTGAGCCTCGACCCCGAGCGGCTCGAGGCGCTCGACTGACTTCAGGCCCGTGGGCTCCCGGGTCTTACCGGGCTCCCAGCGTTACCGGCCTGAGCAGGCCGTATACCGCCCGGTGGGACCGGTAACGCCGGCAAAACGGTAAGGCTTGCCCCGCCGGTTTACCAAAAACGCTCCAGGAATGCAGAAAGGGCCCCGAGGGGCCCTTTCTGGATCAACCCGCCAGGCTTCAGCCCTGCGGGGCCTGTTGCTGGGCTGCGGCCGGCTCGGCCGTCCCCACGGGGATGTTCAGTCGCTGGCACAGATAGAGCGCGTCGATCACTTGCAGCTGTTGCTGAGCCGCCGCCGAGCCCTCGTTGTTGGCTTGAGCCGTGGCCATCAGGCCCTGCAAGGTCTGCTGGGCCGCCTGGTCTCCCCTGGCGAGAGCGTCGGACACGGCCTTGCTCTTGCTGAGCAGCTCGGGAGAGGCCGAATCGACCACGCTCTTGGCGTTGGAGGCGATTTCGCCGATAACGGCCTGAGCGATCTGGAAGGCTTCCTGAGCGCCGGGGTCGCCGGCCGAGGCCTGCTGCTGCAGCGCGGTCAGCTGCTGATCTGCCTGCACGTTGCCCTGGATCGCCGCCGTCACCAGTCCGACCATCTGCTGCTCGAGCTGGGCCCGGGCCTGGGCCGGATCGGCTGGTGCTGCCTGCTGCTGAGCATCGGGGGCGGGAGCCGGGGCAACCGGAGCGGTCGGCGCGGCGGGAGGCTGCTGCGGAGTATTGGTGGCCACCTGCACGACCTTGTTGGGGTCGGCGCTCTGCTCCAGGGCCTTGGAGGTCTGGATCAGCACTGCCGCCATGCGGGCCTCAGGCGTCTGAGACGCGCTCCCACCCTGCCACGACTGGACGGTCGCCACCGCCTCCTGGTGGCCGAACTCGGCCAGCATCAGGTTGGTCAGCACCCGCTCGGTCTGAGCCGAGGTCAGGCCCAGGTTGGAAGCCGAGCGCGTCACCACGCCGGCTGACAGGATGTCCTTGTAGCCCTGCTGCTGCAGCGCCTCGTCGGCGCGGCGCTCGGCCCAGCAATCGTTGAGGTCGGCCAGCGACTGCTTGAAGGCGGCCACCTGACCCGGAGCCGACTTGTCCAGCGCGTCCTGGAACTGCTTCAGCTCGAGAGCCGCTTTCTGGTTCTCGGCCTGGGCCTTGCCCGCGGCTTCGGGATTGGGAGCGGTCATGGCGGCCATGCGCGTCTGCTCGAGGTCGTGGAGCGCCTTGAAGTAGCCCTCGGCGTTGCTCGGATCGGCCTTGATCATGCCGGCCCGGATGCCCATGGACTTGTCCCAGGCAGCCTGCTCTTTGGGCCCCTCGGGTTTGGCCTTCTCGCCAAGCACGGCCCGCTCGGGAGTGGGCGTCTGGTCCTTGTTGAACCACTTGTTCCAGAGCATCTTGCCCAGCATCGCCAGCGGCTTGCCCACCATCAAGACGATGCCGGTCAGCGGCAGCAGCACTGCGGCCGCGGCCAGAAGCGGCGGGCAACCGATGCCCACGGTGGCCATGATGCCGCAGGCCATGCCCAGGCCGCTGGCGACAGCCGAGACGCCCTGAACCTTGAGCTGGGTATCCTGAGCCTTGATCTGCTCTTCCAGGGGCACGTTCTGGATGCCGCGCATGGTCTGCATCGGAATCGCGCCCACGCCCTCGGCCTCGAGCGCCTTGCTCAAGGCCTGAGGCAGGCTCATCTGGTCGCCCCGATTGGCTTCATAATGCTGGAGATTGGGAGCCAGGGCAGCCACAGCCTTGTCGAGCTTCTCGGCTTTCTCAGGCGGCAGCTGGCCCCGAGCCGCTTCCACAGTCTGGGCGGCCTCGGCCACCCTGGCCTCCAGGGCCTTGACCTTAGCCTCCACGCCCTCGCGCTCTTTCTTGAGCGCCTCGAGCTGAGCGATCTCGCCCTCCTTGAGCTTGCCCTTTTCTTTCTTCTTCTCGCCCTGGGCCACGATGTCGTCATACTGCTTGAGCTCGCTCTTGGGCTGAAGCAGGACGTGCTCGGCTTCGTACTTGCCCTTGAGGGCCTCGATGTAGCGAGCCCCCGCCTCGGGCGCATCGTTGAGCAGGGACTGGCGGGCCTCGCCGGCGTCGTAGTTCTGCTTGAGATACTCCAGGCGACCCTTCTCGTTGGAGATCTTCTTCATCTGATCCAGTGCGCCCAGCACGCCGATGGCGCCGCCGATGCCGGCCAGGGTTCCGGCCGTGGCCAGGCTCATCCAGCTGTTCCAACCGGCCAGAACCATGTTGCCGAAGCCGCTGCCCACGGTGCCGATCTTGGAGACCATCCCGCCGGTCATCTCCAGGATCTGACCGCCCTTGGAGTTGGCCACCACGCGGGTGTAGCCTTGCGGCAGGTAATCGTTCTTGCCGCCGTCATAGGCCTCTTTCAGGTCGTTGTGGTAGTCGGAAGGCTTCTTGATCACCGCGTCGTGGGGCACGAGCCGGGCGTCAAAGTCATCCACCCCCCGGGCCGGCGTACCGTCCGGCAGGGTCTTGCCGGTGGGCTCGAGCAACTCGTTGGGAACTTCGATGGGAACGGCGATGAACTTGGCGTTGGGCTGGTGGGGAGGAACAGGCACCACCAGCAGGTCGCCACCAGCCGGGGCGAACTGACCGTTCACGCCGGTGGGAACGTGGCTGGGATCGTGACTGGGGACCTCGGCCTTGGGGATGAAGACGGGCTCGAGGCCGGAGATGGGAGCGTTGCCCGAGGCATCGGGCTGGAGCAGTTTCGCGTCCACTTGCATCGTGACGACCAGCTTCTGTGTCGAGGGAGGATTGGGATCCTGGCCCAGCACGACCTGATCCTTCATCTCCGGCGGCGTCTGCTCAGCCGGGAGTCGCGGAGGAGCCCCACCTCCCGACGCTGCCACCGAGATCTGGCCGAGGTTCACATTGTTCGTCATGACATGGGCTCCTCTATCAAGTTCCTGGGCTGCACGCCTGTCGCAGCTTGCTGAATGGTAGCACCGTCCTCTGAAAGATCGCTTAACAAATTTTCCAAATATCCGTCCGGTCGAAGGGGCGAGACTCCCCCATTGAACTTCGGGTAGTATATGCACAACCTGCCGGAAAGGCAAGACATGCCCAGGAGAAAGTTCCACAAAGAGGGCTGACCCGCCTGCAGAAAGCTTAGCGCGTCTGAAGGGCCAGCTCGAGGGCCCGGTCGGCCTGCACCAGCCCCGCGCCCTGGTCGTTCTCGCCGCCCGGCACCGAGCGCACGGCGGCCTGCTTCAAGAACGCTTTGAGGGAGTGGTGGTCCAGGCCCGGATTGGCCTGCAGCAAACAGGCCACCAGGCCGGCCACCTGAGGAGTAGCCTGGGAGGTGCCCGACTCGGCAGAGTAGTCACGAGCGATGCGGGGGCGCTCGGCGTTGTCCTTGCGCGAGCCCGGGCTGAGGGCTCCGTAGACCCGCACACCCGGGGCCACCAGGTCGGGCTTGGCCACCTGGTCGTGGGCAGTGGGGCCCCGGCTGGAGTCGCGGGCGATGCTGTCATCGGCCGGGTCGGGGGTCTTGTGGTTGTCGTACGCCCCGACCGTGATGGCCTCGGGCAGGGTTCCTGGAGTGCTGATGCTGCCCGCCCCCGGACCTTCGTTGCCGGCCGCCACCACCACCACCAGGCCCGCCTCGATGGCTTTGCGGGTGGCCTGAGCCCACAGGTCTTGCTTGAAGGGAAGGCGCGCTTCCTCTCCCAGAGAGAGGTTGACCACCTGAATCCCGAGCCGCTGCTTGTTGTCGATCACCCACTGCAGGCCGGCGATGGCCTCGCGCACGGTGCCGATGCGCACCCCCACCAGGTTGGCCTCGGGGGCGGCTCCCTTCAGCTTTCCGCCGCTGAGCTTGCCGTTGCCGGCCAGAATGCCGCCCACGTTGGTGCCGTGGCCCACCGGGTCGACCGGGGTGGGCTTGCGCTCGGTGGTGAAGTCCACCCAGTCTTTGATCCGCTCCTTGAAGTCGGGATGAGGATAAAGACCCGAGTCGATGACAGCCACCGTGATCCCTCGTCCGGTAAAGCCCTGCTCGTGCACGCGCTCGATGCCCGGCAGGACGGGCTGGAAGGCGGTTTCGAGGGGCGGGTCGAGGGGCAGCACGTCCGAGTCGTCGAGCATGGGCAGGAAGGTCAGCGGGCGATCCAGGGCCACCACCGCGCCCGCGGGCAGCTCGTCGCCCAGAAGCTCCAGGTCCTCCTGATCGAGCCGGGTGCTGAAACCCTGCAACAAGGGCAGCCGGTCGCGCACGGCAAGACCGAGCTCGTCGGCGCAGCGGCGTTCGAGCCGGTCGCAGGCGGCCTGGTCGGGCAGGGAGATGATCACGTCGAGATGCTCGCGCTCAGCCACCTCGCGGGGGTCGAGGCCGAGCGAGAGACAGGTCTCGTGCAACCGGGCCGAAACCCTGTCCGCTCCGGTCGTCGACAATCGGTCGACCGCTCCTGTCGTCGCTAAGGCTCTCACGTTCTCAGGATAAAGACGCCTTTGCCGCGGACCAAGTGAATTCGTGTAAACAACAGACCGCGAGCGCCCGTGTAACAACTTGTCAACGTCCCCGAGGGGCAGTTCCCCTACATTACCTTCAGCCATGCAGATCCAGACCGTTCGCCTGGCGAGCGCTCCCCAGCGCCCGCAGCCCACCCCGGCGCCTGCCGCGCCGATAACTCCGGCTGCTGCCGCTATCCCCGAAGAACAGAGCGCGCCCGACCGGTCCGAGCGCATTGGCTCCTGGCTGCAGGACCTGCAGGCCAAATCGCTGGTCAACCTGCGGGTGGGGTCGGCGGCCTACGCCGGACAGCTCGTGGGCATGGCCATCGGCGCCGCCATCTTCGCCCCCCTGGCCATCTCCACCGCCAACGTCTACATTCTCACCGGCGGCAGCGCCCTGATGGGCGGGGCCACTTGCCTGGGAGCTTACTACCTCGAGAAGCACCTGTCGTCCAGACGCACCGCCGCGCCTTCCAGCTCTCTGGTGGACGGCGCCCTGGGCCTGGGAGCAGCGCTGCGGGCCGTCCCTCAATTCGCCTACCCCTCCCTGGTGGGCGCCACCGGGGCCGAGCGCGAGCTGATTTTGAATTCCCTCGATCGTCTGCCCATGAGCTCGGTGACCAGCGCCTCCACGATCCAGATGGTGCCAGGCCTGGAGCGCACCGGAGCCATCGGCATCGCCCACCCCACCTTCTCGCAGACCCGTCTGCTGCTCGATCGCGATGCCATGACCTGGGGCTACGACTTCCACCATGAGCTGATCAGCCACGAGGTGGGCCACTCGCGCGACTTCGTGCGCGGCTTCGGTCCGCTGGGCGCGCATAGCCTGATTGGGCCCTTCGGCAAGGGGCCCTTCCTCACCGACTACTCCCAGACCAACCGCATGGAGGACTTTGCCGAGACCCACGCCCATTACCACATGAACCAGGCCTCCAGGGCCGAGCTGGCCAGAGTCACCCCGGAGAAATTCCAGGTGCTGGACGAGCTCTCCCAGCGCGGACTGGCGGACGAGTGGACCGAGCGTCCCGGCGTGCGCAAAGCGGGCAAGAGCGTGGGCCAAGCCCTGGAGGCGGCTCCCTACCTTCGCAACGCCCTGGAGCTGGCCGGAGCGCTGATCGCTCCCGCCCAGATCCACCGTGGCGCCCGCCGTCTGGAGGCGGGGCTGATCAAAGGGGACGCCCAGCAGAAGTTCCACGGCAAGATGAGCCTGGCCAGCGGCCTGCTCTTGCTGGCCCCGGGCGGAGCCCCGGGCGCCCTGGCGGTGGGAGCCACCCACGCCGTCCTGGCCGGCCTGGTGGCCGACGGCAAGCTCAAGGCCGAGCAGGCCGACCGCATCGGCAGCGGCGTGCTGGCCACCGCGGCCGGGCCCGTCGGCATGGTGTGCAGCGCCATCGGCTCAGAGCTGGCCGCCTCGGGCGTGGACATGAGCCGGGTGTCGGCCTCGGGGGGCGAGCCCCCGACGAGTCACCTGGGCGGCGTTCTGGCTGTCATCGGCGGCACTACGACCGGCATGTTCCTGGGCGCCACCATCGGAGGCGCACTGGGAGGCGTGGGGGGCGCCATGGCGGGCTCCTTCTGGGGCTCGGCCGGGGGCGCGGCCCTGGGCCTGGGCGGCTGGTCGGTCCTGCAACTGGGCAAGAAACGCACCGCTTCGAGCTACGACCTGACCGGCGGCGACAAGGTCTTCCTGGCCAAGGTCGTCGGGGGAGGCGTTCTGGGCGGAGCCGCCGGCACCGTGCTGGGAGGTTACGCCGGCAAGCTGGCCGGGGCCGCCCTGGGCGGCCTGGTGCTGGGACCGGCCGGAGCCGTCACAGGCGCCTTCCTGGGCCGCTTCGCGGGCATGACCTTAGGCTCGCTGGCCCTGGCCCGCGCGGGCGCCTGGGCCGGACGCAAGCTGGACTGACTGACCCCCTGGAAGTTCGTGTCGTTCCAAAATTCCCGACCTTGCACGACGACACATCAGGGAGACTGCGCGCCAAACCCCACCCGGAGGGGACTCTCAATCAGATCCCTGGCAGTTCGTGTAGCTCCAAATTCCTGACTTTGCAACTACGCAAAATCAGAGCCACTCTCAGGCAGACTGCGCGCAAATCGCACCCGGATGGTGCTCTCACTCAGAGCCCCTGGAAGTTTGTGTCGTTCCAAACTCCTGACTCAGCAACTGGGAAAAATCAGAGCCAGGCAGACTGCGAGCCAAATCACACCCGGATGGTGGCTCTCATTCAGAGCCCCCTGGAAGTTCGTGTAGCTCCAAATTTCTGACTTTGCAACTACGCAAAATCAGAGCCACTTTCAGGAGTCCTGGAGTGCCTGCGGACTCCTGGGAGCTCGAGATGCTCGACACCAGAAAACAGAAGGCAAAAAGCCCCCGGTCTTGCGACCGAGGGCTTCGCGGATGGCCTTCCGGGAGTTGCGCTCAGGGGGTGAACTCGGTAAAGCCGAACTCGCCATTGAGCTTGACCACGCTCACGCGGTAGAGCTGCCCGGCCGTCAGCACCGGCTCGGCGTTGACCGCCAGCAGGGTGGCGCCGGCGGGCAGCGGCCCGTGCACCACCGGGGAGTTGATGGCGTCCACGTCCACCGCGGTGGCCACCCAGACCGGGGTGACGTCCTGCGGATTGTTGGGGTCGTTGACCCGCACCACCGAGACGTCGCGCACCGGGCTGCCGGTGAAGGTATAGGTGGGGGTCGTGCCGGCCGAGACCTCGACCGTCAGGGTGGGCGTCTCACCAGACGTATCCTCACCGGTGAAGTCGATCCCCTGCGAGACGCCGAAGCCCTGCAGCATCGAGCTATCCACCAGGGTGGTCTGACCGGCGTTTACCACCACGTTGCTGGCCCGGGCCTGGCCGACGATGTTGCTTGCGCCGTCGAGCGCCTCGAGCACGAGCTCCACGGTGCCAGCGGGAATGTCCTGGACCAGCACCGTCTGGGTAGGCCCGTCGATCCGTTGGAAAGCGAGAGTGGGCACCAGCTGAGTGAGGGTGCCTGGGATCAAGATGGCGACGCGGTAACTGGCTGCCTGGGAAAAGCGGGCCTGGACCGACGAGCCGTTGGTGCTGAACTGAAGCCCGATGTCTCCTACCTGATCCAGATTGGGGGTGTCGGTGGTGGTCGTGTTACCGCCGCAGCCGGCCGCGAACAGCGTGGTGGCCAGCAGGACGAGAAAAAGTCGGGATAGATTGCGCATGGCTTGACTCCTCTGAATGGGAAAAGTCAGCCCTGGTTGGCCGGGCAGGAGGAAAATTCCTCCCCTGCCCACTCAGCCACGGCCCGAACCAGCTGCGGATTCAGCTCGCGCCGGGCGGCCTCGCCGACTTCCATGTGTAGGAAGGTGGCATCGCGGTTCTGGGCCTGCAGGTTGGTCTTTCCTCCCAGCCGCTTGCCCAGCGGGCTCTCGAAGTCGGCGATGAGGGCGGGGACCTCCGCCTCCGCCAGCTTGCCGGCCAGACCGGTCAGAGCGGGCGGGTCAAAGCCGTCGTCGCAGCCATCGGAGATGACCACGCTGGGGTCGCCCTCCCGCGAGCCGAACCCGTGCACCTGCAAGACTCTGTCTCGGGGCTCGACAAACCCGCAGTGAGCGGCATGGAAGAAGGTTGCGGCCGAGTGGGCGGCGTCGGAGAGGCGGCGATCGGGCTGCTCGAGACTGGGCTCGGCACGGTTGTAGCGATTGGCTCCGGCTAGAAGGTAGACGTCGGCCTGGCTCTCCTCGAAGATCCGCAGGCCCAGCTCAGGGGTTCGGTAGTCCGAGCCCGGATGGGGCACCTCCACCACCAGACCCCTGCTCTCCCCGCGACGAAAGAGGGCCTTGCCCCAGCCACGCGGACTCTGGTCTTGCAGCAGGAGGTGTCGGTCGAGCTCGACCAGCTCCAAATCAAGGGTCGCGGCGTCCTCGCGGGCCGCCTCCAGATCTCCGTGACCCTCCGCCACGTCCCGAAGCTCGCGCACGAGCTGCTCGAGCTGCATCCCCTGCTCGCGGGTGGGCGGCACGAACGTCTCCATGCCCCGGTTGTGGGTGGCGCGAATGGAGGCTTCCCAGCGGTCTCCCAGGCCTGACAGCTGCATCGCATCGAGTGTAGCCCGGCGCGGTCCCAGGGGGTGTGAACGAGAGGCTAACGTTCGGCTCGCGCCAGGGCCTCTCCCCGGGAGGGGCGAACAGCCCGATCATGCAAGCTGGAGACCTGATGAAGAGCCGGGTCGTATTCATGCGGCCCTCCCCCAAAGACCGCCAGGAGCTGAGCTTCCTGCCCGAGCGCATGAAAGCGATCGGCTACGACGAAGAGGGCATTCGCGAGGCCGTCAAGGTGACCGACGTCTGCCTTCTGAGCTGGCCCGAGATCCCCGGGTACCTGTGGCGTTGCCAGAAGGCGGATACGCCCCGGCACGACATGATCGTGCTCTGGCTCCTCAACCTGGGCCTCAAGCGCGAGAAGGTGGAGCGCGCCCTGGGCGTCGAGGAGACCGCGCTGCTCCTCCGTCGCAAGCTGCTCGAAGAGCGCGAGGGCGAGATTTTCGCCCAGGTGGATCTCTATCCGTGCGAGGGGGCTTACGTCTTCACAGACCGGCTGATGAGCCCCATCCGCCTGCCCAGCCACGTCTACGAGCTGGGCAAGGACAGCTACCTGCTGGCCCGGGTCACCCCCCGCAGCCACCAGGTGGGACGTGTGCTGGATCTGTGCACAGGCAGCGGGGTGCACGTCATTAACGGGGCCCGCCACGGCCAGCACGTCATCGGCACCGACATCAACAAGCGGGCCATCGACTTTGCCCGCATCAACCTGGCCATGAACCAGGTGGACGACCGGGCCGAAATCCGCGAGGGTAGCCTGTATGACTCGGTGGCCGGGGACAACTTCGACCTGATCACCGCCAACCCGCCCTTCCACCCCACCCCGGACGAGAAGATGCAGATCTACCGAACTGGAGGCGAATCGGGCGAGACCCTGACCGAGCAACTGGTCACCAACCTGCCGAAGTTCCTCAACAACGGCGGTCTCCTGAGCATGATCGTGGTCTACCCCATCCTGCGCCACGAGACCTACCTGGCCCGCCTGCAGCGCTGGCTGGGAGGAGGTAAGGGCTACGGGGTGGCCCTGCTCAACTTTACCGAGATGACCCGCGAGTTCTTCATCCAGACCAACATGGAGGTGAAGGGCGACTGGAAAGAGCACGTGGAGGAGTTCGACCGCTGGATGAACTCGTACGAGCGCCAGGGGATCGACAAGATCGGCGTGGGCAACGTGTTCATTTATCGCCTGGACGGCCAGCCCGGCTGGAGCGCTTACCATCCGATCCCCTGGCCCAACCGGGGCCGCGTGGCTCCAGTGGAGCCCTGGCTCGAAGGCCTGCGCCGCTTCCACGACCCGGCCTGGAAACCCGAGGCCGGCTGGAAGCCGCAGTTGACCTGCGAGGTCTGGGCCCGCTCGGACGGCGCGGGCCAGGCTCGCTGGAGCGACCCCGACTGGCCCACCCCGGTCGACCTGACCCCGGCCGAGACGGCCGCCGCGCGCGACCTTGCAGGCTGTCAGGACGTGGAGGTGCTGCGCTCGCTGGGCATAAAGAACGTGATCAGCTGACAATCTTCGACCCGAGACGAGCTGCCCGGGGCACTCCCTTCAGCGCACTCCGCGCACCTTGCCGACCAGCACCGTGCCCAGCACGAAGTAGACGAAGGCCATGGCGAAAAGAGCGCTGTAGCCCACATTGACGTAGCCGTGCAGCTTGCCCCAGGCCTGGCCGTGGTCGAGCACCACCCCTCCAATGGGGATGGCCAGCACCTGCGGCAGCGTGAGGGCGATGTGCCACACGCCCATGTCCCTGGCGTGGTCGTCGTGGCTGGGCAATACGTCGCTGGCCAGGGCCCAGTCCACCGCCTGGTAGGCTCCGTAGCCGAGTCCGAAGACCACCCCCAGCATGACCGTCAACTGGAAGTCATGGATGAGCAGCATTCCCAGCACGAAAGCGGCCTGGATGGCTCCGCTCAGGTAAACCACCACCTTGCGCCCGAAGCGGTCGGAGAGGTTGCCCGCCACCAGCGAGCTGAGGATGGCCCCCAGCAAGAGGGCCAGCACGAAGAACGAGGTGGCGGCTGCCCCGTCTCGAGCCACGGTGGAGCCGAACAGCAGGAACGGCTGGCCCACCACGTCGGTCATGAAGTATTGCAGGAAGGCCTGCACGGTGTAGGTGCCCAGCATAACCAGAAAGCGCGTCCAGAAGACCCAGCTGAAGTCGCGCGATTGGAACGGGGCGGTCAGGTCCTTGAGGAAGGCGCCCGGCGCGAAGGGCGGCAGCTCTGGGGGCTCAGGCTCTTTGACCGTCAGGGCTGTGCCCAGCATGCTCAGCGTGAGGAGCACGGCGATGGCCACGTAAGCGCCGCCCACCCCGCCGAGCAGGGGCAGCAGCAGGCCGGTCAGGCCGCCCACGAAGTTGCCCAGCATCATCATCAGGCCCATCCAGCCGCTGGCGGCGCCGCGCTGAGCCGGCGGCACCACGTCGGGGATCAGGGCCGAGTAGGGCGCGGTGGCCAGGTTGTTGCAAAGCTGGATGCCCATGAAGACCAGCACGTAAGGAGCGAGCATCTCCGGCCGGTCAGGCAGAACGGCCATGACCAGCAAGAACAGCACGTTGAGCAGGGTTCCGCCGACCACGAATGGGAGCCGTCGTCCCCAGCGGGTGCGCACCCGATCCGACCAGGCTCCAAAGAGCGGGCACACGGCCATGGAGACGAAAGCTCCGGCGGCCATGATCTGGCCCAGCGTCTGGCCTTTGAAATCGCTGCCCCCGATGCGCTCGGCCTGCAGAGGGAGAAGCGTGATCATGATGGCCGTCCAGTGGGCCTGTGTGCCGAACCAGTAGAGGCTGAGTCCAGCCAGACGCGAGGGGCTCAAGACCGACGGCTTCGCAGGCGCGCCGACTGCGGCCTGCAGGCTCAGCTCGCCAGAGCCAGCGAGAAGTCGACCCGGTCGACCCACTCGGGGTGATCGACGAAGGGATTGCGATTGCCCTGCTGGACCTGAATCTCGGCGTTGCGATGCTTCTCATACAGCCCGGGCGGGTCTTCCCGGCTCCAACGGCGCAGGGTCTCGAGCTCGGCGTGGTCATAACCGAGCTCGCCTGCTCGCTCGAGCACCCAGGGATAGCGCACCATGAAGTAAAGCACCGCGCGCGCCATGGGACCCTTGCCCCCGGCGGGCTCGAATCTGGTGCGGTCAGCGGGGGCGAAGCCTTCCGGCTCAGAGCCCTCGACGGGCTTGCCATCGTACTCGGGGAAGTCGGCCAGAGGGCGATTGCTGCGCACGGCATTGATGTCGCGCTCGGCGGTGAACAGGTGGTGCAGGTCGCCCCGCATCGGGTCCTGGCGGTCGAACAGCACCTGGGGCACGGCATGCTCGCAGTTAAAGTAGTTGGCCGCCTCCACCAGGGCGATCCGGCTGGCCAGCGTGGCCGCGTCGGTGGGCGCGCTGGAGAGGGCTTTGATCCAATCCTCTGCCTGGCGGAACACCTCCTCGCGCCGAGACATCCTGGCTTCCAGGCGCTTCATCCCGCTGCGGCTTCGCTTGAAGATTTTGGGGGAATCAGTGGGGCGGCGCACCGGGTCATCGGTGGCCACGCTCTGAGCCGAGTAGATGCTCTGCAAGCGCAGCGAGGGGCGCAGGTCGACCCAGGGGTAAAGGTGTCTGGCGGCGTCGTAGTCGAGCCAGTTGGTGTGCGTGCTGCTGACGAGCTGGTGGAGCTCGTCAAAGAGCGCGGCCGGAGCCAGGTTGACGTCGAGTCCGGCGTAGTAGCTCGCCTGCGCCCTGCGGTCGGCGGCCTCATCATAGTAAGGCTGACCGCCGCGCGCCACAACCGCCAGCAAATCGCGCCGCGAGGCCTCGCGGGCGACCGTTCCCGTTGTCACACGGTCCGGAACAGCACTCGCCGCCGCTGGCCTGGAGGTCCAGCGAAGGCCCGGAGAGTGGATTGCGGAAAGGGCGTTCACGCCAGCAGTTTACCGACTGGCCCGGAAACAGGCCTGAAAGAGACCAGCCGAGGTGCTGAAGCTAAACGTTCGGAGTGTCGTTTGGCGGGCCATCGATCAGGCATAGCAAGAAATGGGTCAGCAGTCCATGGCCTTACTCGACCAGATTCGCAGCCTGGATGCCTCTCGGGTGGCGGGCTATTTGGGAAGCCTGGAGCCGGCCGAATACGAGCCCATCCAGCGCGGACTGTTGCGCCTGCTCGCCTGAATGAGGATGCCGCGCCCCCGGCGCCACTGGCCGCTGGGGTTGGGCAGCCGGACCGGGGGTTTGGCTTCAAATCAGTAGGCCAGCAGGTCCCGCAGAGCATCCACGAGGCCGCGACGGGCCGAGAAGATCTCCTCCAACTCGCGGGCAAAGGGGACGGGCGTGTCCAGAGAGCCCAGGCGCGTCACCGGGGCGTCCAGCCACTCGAAAGCGTGCTGGCCGATGCTGGCGGCCAACTCCCCTCCGAAGCCCCCGGTCAGGGGAGCCTCGTGCAGCACCAGACAGCGACCGGTCTTGTGCACCGATCCCAGCACCGTCTCCCGGTCCCAGGGCAGCAGCGTGCGCAGGTCCACGATCTCCACCTCGGCCCCCAGCTCCTCGGCCGCCTCCAGAGCCCAGTGCACCCCGATGCCGTAGGTGACCACCGTGGCTGCGCTGCCCGGGCGAACCACCCGGGCCGAACCGATGGGAACAGCGTAGATCCCCTCGGGCACCGGTCCTTTCAGCGAGCGATAGAGCAGCTTGTGCTCCAAGAACAGAACCGGATTGCCATCGGCCACGGCCGAGAGGAGCAGCCCCTTTGCGTCGTGAGGGGTGGAGGGAGCCACGATCTTGAGACCGGCCACGTTGGCGAAGTAGGCCTCCACGTTCTGCGAGTGGAAGGGCCCGGCTCCTGTTCCGCCTCCGACGGGGGCCCGCACGACCACGCCCACGCCCGGCCCCCAGCGATAGCGGGTCTTGGCCAGGTTGTTCACGATCTGGTTGAAGGCGCAGCTGATGAAATCGCCAAACTGCATCTCCACGATCGGCCGGAATCCCTCCAGGGCCAGGCCCAGTGCCGCGCCCACCGCTCCCGACTCGATCAGGGGCGTGTTGCGCACCCGCTCGGGTCCGAAATCCTCCAACAGTCCCTCTGTGGCCTTGAAGACTCCGCCATAGTGGCCCACGTCCTGGCCCATGATCAGGCAGCGGGGCTCGCTCGCCAGGGCCTGGCGCATGCCCTCGCGCAGGGCGTCCACGTAGCGCAGCTCGCGCGTCGAAATGGAGAGCTGGTCTGGCTCGAGAAGGCCCGGCGTCACGTAGACGTCGGCCAGCTCGCGGTCGGGAGTCGAGGCGGGCCGGGGGGCGGCCAGGGCCTCCTCCAGAGCGCGCTGCACCAGCCCATCCAGCTCGCCTGAAAGCCGCTCACGCTCCTCGGGCGGCACACGCTCGGCCAGGCGGTCCACGGGGTCCTTGCCCTTCCACTCCTCGATCAACTCCGGGGGGACGTAGGCCGTGCCAGAGGCCTCCTCGTGAGCGCGTACTCGGAAGGTCTTGAGCTCGATCAGGGTCGGGCCCTCTCCATCACGAGCCCGTGCGGCGGCCTCCTGGACAGCCGCCCGCACGGCCCTGACGTCGTTTCCATCGCAAACCACGCCCGGGATGCCGTAGCCAGCCGCCCGACCGGCCAGGTCGGCCACGCTGCACTGCTGCTCGAAGGGGGTGGAGAGGGCGTACTGGTTGTTCTCCAGGCAAAAGATCACGGGCAACTTCCAGACTGCGGCCAGGTTCAGAGACTCATGCACGTCGCCCTGGCTGGCCGCCCCATCGCCGGTGAAGGCGGCCACGACTCTCCGCTCGCCTCGCAGGCGATAGGCCAGCCCCAGCCCGCAGGCCACCGGAAGCATGGCCGCCAGATGACTGATCATCCCGACGATGTGGTGAGGGGCAGAGCCAAAGTGGAAGCTGCGGTCGCGACCGTGGGTGAGGGCGTTCTCGCGCCCGAGGAGCTGGCGGAACAGCTCGGCCAGCTCCAGCCCCCGCGCGGTGAAGACGCCCAGGTTGCGGTGCATGGGCAAGATGGCGTCATCAGGCTCGAGGGCCGTGGCCACGCCCACCGCCACCGCCTCCTGACCGATGCCGGAGAACCACTTGCTCAAGGTGCCCTGACGCAGCAGAAGGAGCATTCGCTCCTCGATGCGGCGAGGGAGCAAGAGGGCGCGATAGAGCTCCAGGTCGGTCATCGGGGTTGCGGAGGGTTCGGCGCAACCGCCCGGAGGGCCTGCGGTTGGTTGCGGATCAGGACGGTCAAAGCGCCAACCGCAGGGCAGACCGCCTGGCGGCTGATGCCTTACACAGGATATTGTGGTAGCGGAGCTACTACTTGCAGTCGAGGTTGCAGATGGGCCCGGTCGGCTTGGTCATCACGTGGAAACCAGCCAGCGGTGGGGAGGCGGGGGTCACCGCTCGGCTTTCAAGGCCCGACCCTCGGTGGCCTTCAGCCCATCACGCTTTCCAGCCGCGTCGGATATCTATCGCCTTCCACGCCTTGCTCTGGGCGCAAGAGCAAAACGCCAGCCGAGGCTTCAGCTATTGCGCTTGCGCACTCGAATGTGACCCACGGCTACATGAGTCGAGCCCTCGCTCACCTTCCCTCCCTCCTGGCGCATGGATTGCTGCAAGGAGGTCACCTCCTGTTCTGCCAGGAGATGCAGGCGCTCAGCCTCTGCCAACAGTTTCCGGTCGGGCCCGTAGACGATCTCCCTGGCCTTCGCATGATAGACCCGTCCCTTATCGAGTCCAACATTCATGGCGGCAAGCTGGGGGTAGAGTGAATGCAGATCCTGTAGGAGCGCATCCTCAGCCATGCGTAGCTCCTCGCGCGCGGCCTCGAGCTTCTCTAGAGCTTCCTGATGACGCTGTTTGATCTCTTCTTTACGAGCCGACTCCTCTTGCGAGTCAGCCAGCAGGGGGATACGTCCCTTGAGCCATTTCCCGAGGGCGCTCGAGGGCTCAGGGGGGAACTCATCTTGAATCTTTCCCACCCTCGACTTACACAGCTCAACCTGAAGCTGGCAGGATCGCAAGCGCCGGTCAAGGGAATCGATCTGCGGCTCGGCATCCTGCAACTGGAGCGGATGGGGCAGATTGGACCTGGTCAGGGTTGCTAGCTCGACCGTGTCCAGCCGCTGCTCGCTCTGTTGGGACCGCTGGAAAGTCGTTGGGACGTTTGTACCTCTGTGGGGCTGAGCGCTTTGAATCTGCACGGCTATCAGGTATTTCGGTGAACTGGGAGATCTCGCCTGCCGCTCGTTACTCACGGCGCTTTCAATGGTGATGTGGCAATGATTGAGCCAGCGTGAACATCAATCCGAGGCCTGCCGAGAAGAGCGCAAAGTGCAAAAGACTCGAGCCAAGCGCGTGGGTACGATTGACCTCGGGCACGAGGTCCGAAGCCCCGATATAAAGGAAATTCCCGGCTGCAAGCGGGACCAGCCAGCTTACGTTGACATGCTGCGAGGCAGCGCAAGTTACCAGCCCCCCGATCAGGAACGTGAGGCCCGAGAGCAGGTTGAAGATGAGAGCCTTGCGCGGACTCCATCCCCCATGAAGGAGCACGGCAAAGTCACCCAGCTCCTGCGGGATCTCGTGGAAGGCAGCTGCAAGCCAGGCTGCCATTCCGAGCCGCACATCCAGCAGGAAGACTCCGGCGATCGAGAGCCCGCCCAGGAAGTTGTGGAGGCCGTCGCCGATCAAAATCAAGTAAGTAAGGGGTTTCCTGCACTCCGCCGAGGCCCGGTGGCAATGATGCCAGTGCAAAAATTGCTCCAGCGCGAAGAAGAGCAAGAAACCCACCGCGACCCAGCCAAACGTAGCCATCACCGGCAGACTGGCCAGCGCGGCCGGTATCATGTGGAATAAAGCTCCACCGACCAGCGAGCCGGCTGCGAAAGCGACCAGCGGGAGCAACAACTTTCTCAGAGTCGCTGCCGCCAGCACCAGAGTCAGGCTGCCTACCAGGGCAATGAAGCTCATGGCCAGGCCACCGAGGACTATCCAGAGAAAGGGGGTCACGCAGACCTTGAGCGTCTGATCTCATCGAGCGCGGCCACGAACCTTCGATTGTTCTCGGGAATGGACGTTGTCACTCGCATGAAACCCGGCCCGAGCAATGGATCGCGCAACGGCTTGAGGAGAAATCCTCGCTTGACCAGTTGCGCGGCGATCTCCTCGGCATTGTCCGGGGCGAAGTCGGCCAGGAAGAAGTAGGTTTGCGTCGGGAACACCTGCACCCCCAGTTGAGAGAGATCCGCTGCTAGCTCAGACGTCCAGCGCCGAAGAGTCTCCGCCCGTCTGCGGATCTGGTCTTCGTGCACAAGGGTTGCGATGGTTGCGGCCTGGCTTGGCCGAGCCAGGGGATAGGCGTCGTTGTGGGCGTTGAGGTCGTCGGCGAGAGGCTCGGGGAGAACTGCATAACCGACCCGGAAGCCGGCCAGGCTGTGGGCTTTGGAGAAGGTCCGCGTGACCAGCAGCTTGTCGTGACCCGGCACCCAAGAAGCCACCGGTTGTCCCGAGAGTCCGATGAAAGCCTCGTCCACGAGAAAGTAGGTCCTGGGATGTCGCCGCATCAAACCAGAGAGTGGCTCCACCCAGACGCTAGAAGAGTTGGCGGAGGATCAACTCCGACCCCGCGTTGACGTGCACGAGTCGTTCGGGGACCTCGTCGCGCTCAGCGAGCATATGGCGCAGCGGTGCCGAGAGAGCCTCGGTATAATGGTTGCTGCGCGCCAGCTCCTGACGCGCAGCTTCAATGGCCTCATCCAGGGGAGGGAGGGGATTCTCGCACAGCAGCAAGCTGACGCCCTCGAAAGCGCCTCCCCCCTTTTCCAGCCGGGATGTCAAAGAACAGCCCTCACGATTCGAGGAGGCTGCGTAGCATCCAGGCCGTCTTCTCGTGCACCTGCAGACGCTGCGTGAGGAGATCGCAGGTCGGCTGGTCGCTGGCTGACTCGGCGATCTTGAAAACTTCGCGGGCCGTCCGGGCTACCGTCTCGTTCCCCTCGACCAGGCGCTGAATCATCTCCTGCGCTTTAGGAACGGAGTCCTCTTCCTTGATTGACGAGAGCTGGCTGAACAACTTGAATGTGCCGGGAGCCACGCATCCAAGCGCTCGAATGCGCTCGGCGATCAGGTCGACTGCCAGGGCAAGCTCGTCATACTGGGTCTCGAACATGGCGTGGAGGGCTTGGAACATCGGGCCGGTGACATTCCAGTGATAGTTCTGGGTCTTGAGGTACAGCGTGTAGGTATCGGCCAGGACACGCGATAATCCCCCGGCGATCGCTTCCCGCTTGCCTGGCTCGATGCCGATGTCGATGCTCATTCTGGTATCCATTAGCAACACCTCGTCTTGGAGATCGCTCTGCGACGGTGACGAATGTTCTCAAAACCCGTCCAGACGCATTGAGCAAGAATCCTCCTTCCTGCACCGAACCTGGCATCCTCCTGTCCATGCGCTCACACCTCGACGCCCGTGCGCTCGGACGACTTTTCAGCCAGAATACAGACGAATCCGGCGCCCTCCAACCGGCCCATCCGGGGAGGCTCTGCTCGCGGGCTGCCCGGTTGGGATTCGAGCAGGGTCGATGAGAAACCGACGACGGTCAAGCCTGCGGCCCGGATCATCTCCACGTGCTCTTCGACGGTGGCAAGGTTTGCCAGGCTGTAGATCGGGTGACCCTCCTTCTTTTTTCTTTGGTAGTGCCGGCCCCAGGAAGAGTCGGCTGGAATGTCCGCGACGAGCAGAGAGCCTCCCGGGCGGAGTACGCGGGCAGCCTCGCGCAGCAATGAGGGGCCATCGGCAAAGCACAAAGTCGTGATCATCAGCACGCCAGCCAGAGAGGCGTCCGCGAAGGGAAGGGACTCACCCACCCCTCGGTGGACCCTGATGCCACGCCGCTCGGCCAGGAGCAAAGCACCGGCAGCCGGGTCCAGGCCCTGATCCACCTTGAGAGCCTGGGCAAAGCGCCCCGTTCCCACCCCGACCTCCAGCGAGGGATGCCAGGCGTCGCTCCAAACCAGGCGGATGGCCTCCAGCTCGTTTTGGAACAAGATTCTCCCGTCGGGGCTGTCAAACCAGGCGTCGTAGCGCTCTGCATCTTCGTCGAAAAAGGTCACCGAACCATCTCGTGATCGTCAGGCAGTCTGGTCCCGAATGATGGTGGGACGTTCGCGGCCGCGCATCTTCAGGAGATCGACGCTCCAGCCCCTGGCCTTGAGGCTTACCAGGAAGGGCTCGATGTCATCCGGGGTACGCTTCAGGCTCTCCTCGAGCAGCCAGCGATCGGCCCGGGCTTGACCATCGGAGGACACCCGGGCAGCATACTCGGGCGACTCCACCAGCTTCTCGGCGCGCAAGGCCTGGATGGCGGCCTGGGTTTGAGCCATCCGGTTCAGGAAGTCGGCCGTGTGGGGCAGCTCCTCGGAGTCGACGGCCTTCTTATGGTCGGCGTATCGCTCGTCGTTTTTCATGATCGTGTAGGGCTGGCCCTGATTGAACTGCATGATGTAGGGACGATCCTTATAGAGCTGACGCAACTCGTCCAAGGCCGGATCCTCGAGAATCGGTCTGGCGCGGTCGCCCATGGTGAGGGACTCGCCACGCCCGATCTGGCCGAACTGGCTCATCACGTTGCGGTTTGGACCCGGGATCTCCCCGTTGTTGCCGTCGGCATGCTCTAAGACTCTGCGCAGCGAATGCTCGTTCACCGGATTGAGGTCCAGCTTGCGCAAGAACATGAACATCGAGAAGATGGCGATCCCCGCCCCAATAGCGACCGTGGTCACACCGGCCATGGAGGTGGCGTGGGCCAGGGTGGCCGTGGCGGTGGGATCACCAGCCAAGGCGGCAGTCACCACCTCCCCCGTGGCTCCGAAGTAACTGCTGAGCCCGCCTACCATGAACGGGGTGGTCAGAGCCCCGGCCATCCCCACCACTTTGCCCTGATTGCCGTTCTTGACGCTGATCTCGCCAAGGTTGCCGTTGATGGCCTGGCGCGGACCGATGTTGGCCGAGGCTCCCCCGGTCACCGCTCCAGCCAGCGAGCGCATGGTCGTGGTGGCGATCAGGATAGGGAAATATGCGATGGGAGGCGCGATGGCCACCGAAGCGTCCAGCACCGAGCACAGCTGCGAGGTCGTGTCGCCGGCCATCAACCAGGGCCGAGGATTGCGCTCGGCGCGCATGGCCAGCGGCGTGGCCAGAAAACCCGTGATCTGACCGACGCGATCCTTGAGGTTGAGCATGTTGGCATAATTGATCGCCATCACCCCGAAGGCCGCCAGAGCATCGGTTGCGCTGGCCACGCTTCCGAAGACGCAGCCGACGGCCGCCATGCCGGCCATGGACCCGGCATAATCCCCGAGCAGGGTCCACATTCGGGTCGACATGTAGTCTGAGCTGCAGGCGGTCTTATAGTTCTCGGGGATCATACTGTCGCGGAACCAGCGCCCCGCCCGCCGAAGCGCATTCTTCTCCTGGCCGGCCGAGTCGCTCGTGGTCACCGAGCCGGCATCGTCAATTTGCCAGCGAATCGGACGATCGCCATCAAGCTCCTCGGCCACGACCTTGACGGTCCTGGCCGGCGCCCCGGCAGCTGCCGAGACAGTCGGTCGGCCCCACCCGGAGGAAAGGGTCGATACAGTGGTCACCATGTCGAGCGTAACCCCAATCTGTGGCCACCAGGGCCAGCGCATCTGTCTTGCCGGCAGTTTATCGGGCCGGTCTGAACGAAAGCTCAATTTCAAATCTCTCCAAACCCGGGGAGGTCCCGGGATCGACCAGGAGGCTGAGGTCGAGCGCCTCATCTACAGGGTTGCTCTGGCCTGCCAGCGAGTCACCATGCGGCCCAGACGGTGTGAGCCCTGGGCGTCCAGTCAGTGCTTCCGATAGACAACATTCGCAGACGCCGGGGAGGACCCGGGCTGGCAGCACGGAAGGTATTATAATCTAGATTTTCCTCTAGAATTTCGATTTTTCTCCTTGAAGCTCGAAAAGATTTTGATGAATGACGTTTGCTTCATTTCTTGGACGGGAGAGAGCAGGGAATTTCTGCTCGTCAGGTGCCTGCTCAGCGCGACACAGAGCCCGGCGGCAACGTCTTCGGCCGGCCAATCTCCCGTTTCCGTTCCTATGCGATTATCCTGACTGGGGGTGGCGATGAGCGAGATCGACCCGGTGCTGGAGATGTTGACCAGCTTTACCAACTGCAACAGCCTCGATGAGCTGATTCCGACCTTCGAGAAGCTCGCCTGCCGCTTGCTCCCCTGTCGCGACGTGCGCCTGGTGGTGGGGGGGGACGAGCCGGCGGGTTATCCCGTTCAGATTCCGCTGACCTCGGACGGAGTTCCGGTCGGGCAGCTCTTCGCCAGCTGCGAGTTTGATGCCGACTTCGACCTGACGGCCGAGGCGCTGGCTTCGGTCGCGACGATGGCGCTGCGCAAAGCTCAACTGATGCGGCTGGCTCGCGAACGGGAGACCTTGCTCGGCGAGGTCGCGCTGGCGCGCCAGATTCTCTTGGAAATGCTCCCCCAGGGCCCGCTGCAGGCCGGAGAATTCGATATTTCCGGCCGCCTGCGGCCGGCCGATCGCCTCGGCGGCGACTGCTTCGGCTACAGCGAGCCTTTCCCCGGGCGAGTGAGCTTGCTGCTGGCCGATGCCGTGGGGCACGGGCTGGGATCCACGCTGCTGGTCTCGGAGTGTCGAGCGATATGGCGGGCTCTCTCGCGTGGCTCGGGAACGCTGGCCGAGCGGGTTGGCCTGCTCAACCGCCTGCTGGCCGAGAATACAGGTCCGGAGAGGTTCGTGGCCCGGTCCTGGCCACCATGGCTCTCTTTCGCGAATCTTCCAGGCTGAGGGCGGCCGCGGCCCTGCTGCTGCAACCTGGTGGCCGGTGTGGCCGAGGTTTTCCTGATCGTGGGCTTCTGGGCGGCTGCCACCCGCTGGAGCTGACCAATACAAAACGAAGAATCTTTTAGAAACTCACCGGACCTATCCGTCCAAGTTTCTATTTTTTCTATTTAAGGGTTGACGCCGCCGCCCTGGCTGGCCTATAATGACCAGGTCAGCTCCAAGCGGGCGACCACATCAAGACAGGAGGCCACCATCATGCTACGACCGCAGCTTCGTCAACGCCAGGGCCTTCTGCTTCGCCGCCGCGGGGGTGGCACGAGCGCCTAGTCCAGCTTCCAGGATCGGCTCTCCCCCCACCCACCGCGAGCTCACTCCGGTGGTTTTTGCTTTTCGGCCCTGAATCGCGTTCCTCAGAATCGCGTTCCTCAGTTCAGAAACCTCACACGGGCTCGTGCTGCAACTGGAAGACAGACCTGTTTCAGAAGCAGGTGCTTGAGAGTTCGAATCTCTCCGAGCCTACCATTCTAATTCCTATTTAGAAATAAATAGGAATACATAGACGCGTAGTTCAGCGGGAAGAACGTTGCGCTCTGAACGCAAAGGTCGGTGGTTCGAGCCCATCCGCGTCTGCCAGTCCGTGACCCTGTAGCTCAACGGATCAGAGCACCGGTCTACGAAGCCGGGGGTAGCGAGTTCAAATCTCGCCAGGGTCGCCAAGCTTTGACCGCTCCTGTCTTCGCTGACAGGTCGAGTCCGGATGGTGGAATGGAAGACACGCCAGTTCGAGAAGCTGGCGCCCTCGCGGCGTGCCGGTTCAAGTCCGGCTCCGGATACCAGTCCAGGGCGAGAGGGCCTTCGGCCCTCTCGCCCGGTCACTCGATCTTTCCGGCCTCCCAGCGGATCCCGTCCAACGAAAAGAGCAGGGCCTCCCCTCCCCCCACGGCCACGTAGAGGCCGTTGCCGAAAGCCAGAGCGCGCACGTTCTGGTCGGTGGGCACGGAGTGAAAAGCCCAGCTGCTGGCGTCGCTCGAGGTCAGCACCGCGCCCTGAGCGCCTACCAGGAACTGGCCCCCGGCAAAGAGGGCTGCGTTCAGATTGGCCCGGGTGGCAGCAAGGACCAGGCTCCAGTTGACCCCGTCCGGGCTGGTGAGAACCCGGCCCACGTGGCCAGGCACGGCAAAGACTCCGTTGCCGAAGGCGGCCGAGGTCTGGAAATGGCCCACTCCGACCGCATTGGCGGTCCAGGTTCCAGCGTCGGGCGAGGACAGGAGGCTGCCCGCCCCGCCTTCCACGAACATCCCGTTCCCGAAAGCAAAGCCGTGCAGGGCGTGGACCGAGGGAACCGCCACCGTGGTCCAGGTCAGGCCATCAGGGCTGGTCAGGAGGGTGCCCTCCAGCCCGCCGGCCAGGAACAGGCCGTTCAGAAAAGCCAGCCCGTAAAGATTCTGATCGGTCGGAGAGGGAACGGCCGCCCAGGTGGTGGCGTCGGTCGAGGTCAGGATGGCCCCCCGCGAGCCGACCATCACGAAGCGTCCGTTCCCGAAGGCCGCCGCATAGAGGTTCTCGGCCGTGCCCGACTCGATCCGGCGCCAGCTCTGGCCGTCGGTCGAGACGAGCAGTCTCCCCTCTCCCCCGCCGGCCAGGAAGATACCGTTGCCGAAGGTCGTGGCCCAGAGCTCCTCGGGATCGGCCGCCTGGTCGATGAAGAAATCCTGACCATCATAAGACAGCAAGATGGTGTCCTCGTCTCCGACGGCAACGTAGGTGGTGCCATCGGCGAAGGTCACGCCCCGCAGGATGTCGGCCACGGGAGAGTCCAGCAAGCGAAAGGCTCGACCGTCAACGGACCCGAGCAAGGTCCCCTGGCTGCCGGCGGCCACGAATCCGCCCCTGCCGAAGGTCACGCCTCGCAGCACCTCAGTCGTTGGAGAGGCCTGAGCGGTCCAGTTGAGCCCGTCCGGCGAGAAAGTGATGGCCCCCTGATCGCCCACGGCCACGAACCCCGGCGGACCCTCGATCACCTGCCACAGGAAGCTGTTGACCCCCGAGGGCCGAGCGGTCCAGGTCCGACCGTCCGGACTGGTCAACAGGGTCCCGAACTGGCCGCTGACCACAAACAGACCTCGCGCGAAGGTGGCGCCCCAGAGGATGTTGCTCGTGCCGCTCACGGCCTGGGTCCAGGTGATGCCGTCGGGCGAGGTCAGGATCACACCACCCGAGCCGCCGACCAGAAAGAGCCCCTGCCCGAACGTAGCGGCGCGGAAGGCTGAGCCGGACACCGGGACGGTCACCCGGGTCCAGGTCAGGCCGCCATCCGTCGAGCGAACGATGGTGCTGGCATCCCCTACGGCGATCCAGACCCCACCGCCGAAGGCCGCCCCGCGCAGGTTCACCCCCACCGAGGAGTTGCGCGGGGTGAACGTTCGCCCGTCGCTCGAGGTGAGCAACAGACCGTTGGAGCCGACCGCCACCGTGAGGCCGTTGGCCGAAGCCACGTTGGCCAGAGCTCGATCGGAGATCGGGTCGGGGTCGAAGGGAGCTGGAGGGAGGGGAGCCAGCGAGAGGGGCACCGGGTCGCCGCCGCAGCCCACCAGGCAGGCAGCCAGGAGAAGCAGGATGAGTCGTCTCACAGGGAGGGGAGGATCTCCTTTCCGGGTGTGCCCCCCCGAACCAGATCCACAATTGAATCGCTCGCCACCGGGGGCGAGAGGTGGAAGCCCTGCCCCAGCACGCAATCGTTCTTGGCCAGGTACTCGAGCTGGCGCTGGGCCTCGATGCCCACCGCCACCGAGCGCGCCCCCAGGCTCTCGGCCAACCGGATCCCCCCCAGGCAAACCCGCCGTGCCTCGCGCTCGTCGCGCGTGACCAACCGGGGATCGAGCTTGAGCTGATGGAACCTGAGCTCCTCCAACTCTTCCAGCGAGGCGTGGTCGGTGCCGAAATCCTGCAGGGCCAGGCGCGCGTTCAGCTCGGAGGCGCGCTCGAGAAAGCTCCGGGTCAGCGAGGTCCAGGCCGAGCCGGGCAGATCGAGAACCAGCTCGCCGCCCGCCAGCGAGAGGCGGGCCAGCGCCTCCAGGTAAGCCTCCCCGAGGTGAGGATCGCTGGCCTCTTGAGCCGACAGGTTGACGGTCACGAACAGCTTCAGGCCGCGGGCCTGGAAGGCGCGCAGGTCGCCAACGGCGCCCTCCAGCACCCAGCGGCCCAGGGGGCCGATCAACCCGCTGGCCAGGGCGGCCGGCAAGAACTCGCCCGGGGTCACCACTCCGGCCTCGCGCGGCCAGCGCGGCAGAGCCTCCAGCCCGACCACCTCGCGCGAGCCCAGGTGCACAATGGGCTGGTAAACCAGCCGCAACTCATGGCGCTGCAGGGCCGATTCGAGCTGACCGGCCAGCGCCTTGCGGCGCTGCACGTCGAGCTGCTCGCGGGAGAGCTGGTAGCCGAAACGAAGCTTGACCAGCGGACCAAGGCCCAGCTCGTCGCCTTCCTCGAGCACCTTCTGCACCACCCGCTGCCCGTCTACATAGGTTCCGTTGGTGGAGTCGAGATCGCTGAGCCGATAGCTGCCATCCACGCAGCGGGTGATGCGGGCGTGCTCGCGGCTCACCCCGCGGTCCTCCAGCGCCAGCTGGCAGGTGGTCGCCCGGCCGACCAGGGTCTCGAGCGAGCGCAGCTCGAGCAGCTGACCGGCCGACTGCCCGGTGAGAACGAGCAACCAGGCGCTCTGATCACGCAGGGAGGGCTGGTTGACCAGCAATCGCTCGGTAGGAGGTCCGGTCTGGCTCATGCCAGCTCAGGCCTTCCTCCGCAAGCTGCCTGGCTCCTGCGCTGCACGGGGAATCATTCCCCGAACCGGAAGGTCGCAGCTGCCGGGACAGAAGGAGCCATCCACCCCAACGAGAGGACCTTCCTGGTTGATGAACGCTGACCAGATCTACACCAACGGAGCCGTCATCACGGTATCCGAGAGCCAGGCCGAGGCCGAGGCCCTGGCCGTCAAAGACGGCAAGGTCGTGGCCGTCGGATCGCGACAGGAGGTCCTGACCTGCTGACCTGAGACAGGAATCTCGGATCGGACTCGAAGGCAAATTGGATGAGATTCTCAAAAGGAGAGCTATTCGGCGGGCTCACCGCCGCTGTGATCGCCCTCCCGCTGGCCCTGGCCTTTGGCGTGGCCACTATGGCCCCGCTGGGGCCGGAATACGTCTCGACGGGAGCCCTGGCCGGGCTCTACGGAGCCATTTTCACCGGCATCTTCGCGGCTTTGCTCGGGGGCACGCCGGGCCAGGTCACCGGGCCCACGGGACCCATGACGGTGGTCCTCACGGGCGTGATCGCGCACCTGATGAAGTCGTTGCCCGGTCAGCCCGAGCTGGTGCTCGGGCTGGCCTTCCTTTGCGTGGTGCTGGGCGGGGCCTCGCAGATCGTGCTCGGGTTGCTGGGCTTCGGGCGGCTGATCAAGTACATCCCCTACCCTGTGATCGCCGGATTTATGAACGGCATCGCGGTCATCATCTTCCTGGGCCAGATGCGCCCCCTGCTCGGGCTCACCCCTCAAGCCCCCCTCAGCGACTGGCAGCCGGCCACCCTGCTCGTCGGCATCCTCACCGTGATCATCATCTTTCTCGGGCCTCGCTTGATTCGACAGATCCCGGCCTCGCTGCTCGGGCTGATGCTCGGCACGGCGGCCTACTACCTGGTGCGCGCCCTGTCCAGCGAGACTCCCCTGGGACCGGTCATCGGGCAGATCCCCTCGGCCTTCCCCCAGCCGCGCTATGTGCCGGTCTTTTTGCAAATGGCCGGGTCGAGCGAGGCGCTCAAGCTTCTGCCCTTGATTGTGGAGAACGCCCTCACTCTCGGGCTGTTGGGAGCCATCGACTCCCTGCTCACCTCGGTGGTGGCCGACACCGTGACCCGCACCCGCCACGACAGCCGGCGCGAGCTGATCGGCCAGGGCATCGGCAACCTGGTGGCCGGCTGCTTCGGGGGGCTGGCCGGAGCCGGCGCCACCGTGCGCACCCTGATCAACCTCAACGCCGGAGGCCGGGGTCGGCTCTCGGGCGTGGTGCACGGCCTGGTGCTGCTGCTCATCGTGGTGGCTATGGGGCCCGTGGCGGGCGGAATTCCGCAGGTCGTGCTGGCGGCCATCCTGCTGGTCACGGCCATCGGGATGATCGACCGGCGCAGCCGCGTGCTGGTCTGGAAAGTGGCCGGCACCGCCGAGCAGAAGCGCGCCATCGTCCTGGACCTGGCGGTGGTGCTTCTGGTAAGCGCGATCACCGTGATGGTGGACCTCATCCTGGCGGTCGCGGTGGGCATGCTGCTGGCCGGTGCGCTGTTCATCCGCAAGATGGGACGCTCGGTCATCCGTCGCCATTATCGCGGCGACCAGGTGCGCTCGCGGCGCTCCCGGCTCCCCGAGGAAGACCTGGCTCTGGAGAAACTGGGCAACCAGATCCTGGTGCTCGAGCTCACCGGACCCCTCTTCTTCGGCTCGGCCGACCATCTGGCCACCACCGTGCAGGAGATCCGTCAGAGCTCGCGCCTGGTCATCCTGGATCTGCGCCAGGTCAGCGAGATCGACAGCTCAGGGGCGCGGGTGCTGCAGCTGATCCAGGAGACCTTGCAAGACTGCGGATGCAAGCTGGCCCTGGCCTCGCTGCGCGAACCCATGGCCGGCTTCCTCAGGGACATGGATGTCTTGCAGTTGTTCACCCAGGACTCTCTTTTCCCGGACGCCGACCACGCCCTGGAGTGGGCTGAGAACCTGCTGCTCGCGGAAGCCAACATCGACTCTGAGCATCCCAACCTGCCCCTCAACGAAATGGAGCTCAGCACCGGCCTGAGCGACGGGGAGGTGGCCATCCTCGAGCAGAGCATCGCCCACGTGGACGTGCCAGCCGGCGAGTTAATCGTGCGTCAGGGAGACGCGGGCGACTCGGTCTATGTGCTGATGCGAGGACACGCCACCATCCGTCAGGGCGAGCGACGCCTGTTCAGCTACGGGCCGGGCGCGAGCTTCGGAGAGATGGCTCTGCTCGAGGCCCGTCCCCGCTCGGCCGACGTGCTGGCCGAGACCGATTGCCAGCTCTACCGCCTCGATCGACAGGCTCTGCAGAAGTTGATGGACGAGCATCCCCGCCTGGCCATGCGCTTGCTCTGGAATCTGAGCAAGGAGCTCTCCTTCCGTCTGCGGTCCGCCAACGCCGACCGCCAGGCCCTGGAGGGGTTCGACTGACCTCCCGCGAGCAGGTCTGGGCGGTGGTCGGACAGATCCCCCTCGGGCGAGTCTCCACCTACGGAGCCATCGCCGAGGCCCTGGGCTGGCCGCGCGGCGCCCGCCAGGTAGGCTGGGCCCTGGCCTGCGCGCCCGCGGGGGTGCCCGCCCACCGGGTGGTCAACCGGGAGGGCGAGCTGAGCGGTCGCCACGCCTTTACGGCAGGGCCGCTGGAGATGGAGCAGAGGCTGCGCGCTGAAGGGGTTGAGGTCGAGCGCGACCGGGTGGTGCATTTTCGCCGCCTGCTCTGGCAGCCGCTGGAAGATCCTGCCTGGCGAGCGCCTCAGGGCTGCAAGGCGAGCAGGTAGCAAATCTTCCGGAGCTCGATTGAACTTTTCGGACCGGGCGATCCTCTCATGGGTGAATCCCAAGTGCGGGGAGAACCATGGTGAACGAATATGCCCTTCCATTCCCCCTGGCCGCCACCTGGCCGGCGGTCGGCTCGAGCGAGTCGGCCCCGGCGGTGAGAGAGCGCGGTCAACGGCTCGAGGCCCTGATCGAGCGGCTCAAGGGCGGCGACGGCGCCGCGCTCGAGGCGTTCATCGCCCAGACCCAGGCCGTGGCCTACCGCCTGGCTTACTCCATCCTGCCCGACCGTGAGCGCTGCCAGGACGTGATGCAAGAAGTCTATCTCACGGTCTTTCAAAAGATCGAGCAGCTGCGTGAGCCGGCCGCCTTCAAGGGCTGGTTCTCTCGCATCCTGGTCAACCGCTGTCGCCAGGAGCTGCGCGGACACCGCTTCGAGTCGCTCGACGAGCTGCCCCCCAGCCTGACTCCCAGCCAGGACGGCATGGCCGACCGGGTGCACGACCGACTGGAAGTGCAGGCCGCCCTGGAGCAGCTCGCCCCCCACGACCGGGCGGTGCTGACGATGCGCGAGGTGCTCGAGCTCTCTTATCAGGAGATCGCCGACAGCCTGGACATCCCGCTCGGAACGGTGCGCTCGCGACTCTTCCACGCCCGCCAGAGGTTGCTGGGCGTGCTGTCGCGCAAGGAAAGGAGCTCTCGCTAACATGCAGTGCCGCGAAAACGTTGAAACCCTGTCCGCCTGGCTCGACGGCGAGCTCTCCGACGAGGAGTCCACCCGCCTCGAGCGCCACATGGCCGGCTGCTCAGCCTGCCGCCAGGCCTTCGAGCAGATGACTGCCCTGGGCGCCAGCCTCACGGCCGCCAGCCTGCCCCCGCTCGACCCCGACTTCGCCCTCAAGGCAGCCAGCTTCGTGCGCGAGCGAGCTCTGCCGGCCGGACCGCCCCCCCGTGATCCCGGGGGCTCTGGTCGCAAGCTGGTGGGCTTCCTCTCTCAGAGCCACCCCATCCTGGCCCTGGTGGGTGCGCGCCGCCGCCGTCCCGGCCTCAGGCCGCTGGACATGCTCAAGGTCGTGCTGCTCTTCGGCCTGCCCGCCCTGTTCCTGGCCTGGATGCGAGACGGCGTGCCTCTGCTCAACTACTTGAGCGTGGTGGCCGTCGGCCTGATGGTAGCCGTGCCCGTCCACTACTTCAACAACGAGCTGGCCATGCTGGGAGGCCTGATCAAGGGCCGCTGCCTGGAGGAGGTGCTGGGCACGTCACTCGAGCCCACCTCCACCGTGGACGCCCTGGCCACCAGCAGCCTGCGCCCCATCCTGCGCGCTTGCCTGCCAGTGGCCCCCGTGCTCATCGCAGGCAGCATCCTGATCGAGAGTCAGGCCAGTCTGAAGGTGGACCACGCCGTGCCGGTGGCGCTGGCCTGGCTGCCGCTCACCCTGGTGCTGTTCCTGGGCGCCTCCTACCTGGCCCTCTGCTGGCGCATCTGGGCCCGCTCGGAGAAGCCATCGCTGGTGACCATCCTGGGACTGGGGGCCGGGTTGTTGCTGACGGCCGCCTTCGTGCTGGCACCGGTCTCGATCCCGGTGCTGGGCCTGCTGACCGTGCTGTCGGCCCGCTGGATGGCTATCCGGGGCCTGGAGCGCCCCGAGCTGGTGGCCCGGGCCAACCAGACCCGGCTGCGAGCCACCCGCAACCGCTACCTGCGGGTCTGGAGCGACAACCCTATCACCGCCCGCGAGATGTGGCGCACGGCCGGCAGCGTGCCGGGCGGGCTGGCCGGCCTCTTCGCCTGGCGCCTGACGCTGATCTCGTTTCCGCTGGTGTGGGCGGCCTTCGCCGTGACCCGGCCCGACGACTGGAGCCAGGCCTACTGGCTGGGAGTGGTGTGCTTCGCGTGCCTGCTATTCCTGCGGGCCGCCTATCGCACGCTGGGCTCGGTGCTGAGCGAGCGCCATCAGAAAACCTGGGAAGTGCTGCTGCAGACCGACCTGGGCCCGACGCGCTTCCTGCGCGGGTGGCTCGAGGTGGCCCTGCACACCGTGATGCTGGAAGGCCTGGTGGGGGCCGTCACGCTGACCCTGTTCGGCTGGTATGGCCGCACCTGGATCACCAGCACCGGCGACGGCGAGCGAGTCGCTCTGTTTGTCCCCGTCCTGCTCATCATGGTCACCCTGGTGGGAGCCCTGGTGGGCATGGCCCTGTCGGCCTCCTCGCGGGCTCTGGCCGACGCCCAGCAACGCCTGGCCCTGCTGGCCGCCAAGCTGGCGGCCGGCTGGCTGGTGCTGTGGGGATTGTTCCTGCTGATCACCTACCCCATCGCTTTGGTGGAAGGCTTCTCGGTGGACAGCACCTACTGGGATGACCTGGTGCAACACGACGCCCCCCTGGCCTCCGGCCTGGCCGTCTCCCTGGCCGTGCTGCTCTGGAGCGTGTCGTTGCTGCGCCGCGAGCTGACCAGCGTGGACCGGCCCGAGAAAACAGCTCGCACGCGCTTCGTCTACCCGGCCGCAACCTTCTTGCTGGAGATCGGGGGCCTGGCCTTCACGGGCTACGCCAGCGTGATCGTGATGACGTTCTTCATGAGCGGCCTGACCAACCAGAGCGACCCGGTGGCGGGCATGGGACTGACCCTGCTGTTGGGGCTGCTCTGGATCGCGATCGTGCGCCTGCCCCTGGCCAGCGGCCTGGAGCTGGTCCGAGGCACGGCCCTGAGCCCCCTCGTGGGCGGGCTGGCAGGGGTGATAGCCGGCCTGACGGTTCCGCTCCTCTTTCCCACCTGGCGCTACCTGGCCTCCATCGACATCCTGCGCCGCAGCGCTCTGACCGACTTCCCCGAGTGGGCCCCCACGCCCGTCCTCTTCCTGTGCATCGCTCTGGGAGTGATCGCCGGCCTCTTCGACATGCGCGCCCCGCGCTGCGAGGGAGCCCGCCGTCGCACGATTGGGCGCCGACTGGGCCTGGTGCTGGCAGCCGTCTTCCTGGTCCTGCCCGTGGGCTGGCTCTGGTCGGCCGAACAGGTGCAGGTCAGCGATCCGGCGGCGATGCGGGCGATCAGGAAGGTCAACGGAGTCCAGGCCCCGCCCCCGAGGCCCCCAAGCAGGAGGCTCAAAGCCAGCGGTCGCACCGATTCGGACCTCTTCCATTACAGATTGACAGAGCTCTTACCCGACAATACCTTCGCGTCCTCGACGGACCAAAAGCTCTGGAGGGGCCTGGGTGACCTGGACGAGAACCAGCCTCTGGCCGAGCTGCAGACGCTGCTAGCATCTCCCGAAGGTCGTCGACTCGAAGACAGCTTCCGCCAGCAACTGCCCCAGCTGTACGACCATCTCCTCTTGACCGGCGAGGAGAAGTTACCCCGCGACTACTCCAGCCGCTCCCCCAACTTCATCCTGGTGCGCGGGATCGCCCGCAGCCTGGCCGTCCTGGGCCTGAGCGAGGAGATGCAAGGACGACCGGATGCCGCCCTGGGCCACTATCTGACCGCCCTGAGCTGGGGAGAGCGCTTCACCGGTCGGGGACTGCTGGTCGCGGAGATGGTGGCTACAGCCGTGGAGACCATCGGCCTGGAGCGGCTCCTCGTGCTGGAAACCAGCACCGAGTTGACCGCCGAGCAGTATCGGGAGATCCTCCAGGAACTGGAGCAGTCTTCTTTCCGCCCTCAGAATCTCTCGTTATCCATGGAAAGAGAGATGCTCGCCGCCATGAGATTCCTGGAGCTGCCCGACGAGGTGCGAGGCGAGGTGGAGAGCATCTTCGGGCTTCCCCTCCCTCGAGTGTACCTGCGCTACGAGAAGGTCCGCCTGATCAATTACTACCTGGAAGTGCTGCCCTCGGTGCGCGAGCTCTCCTCGCGGTCCTTCGAGCAGTCCCGCTCCAGCCTGAGCCCGCTGGCCCTCTCGCTGGTGCCCAACCACGAGCGAGCGGTGGACCAGGTTCGACTGCTGCTCACCCGCCTGGAGGCCGCCCGCACCGTGGCTGCTCTCAAGCTCTACCGGCTGGAGCGCGGGCACTACCCCGAGACTCTGGAGGCGCTGGTGGGACCCTACCTCAAGGCCACACCGAAGGCCTGGATCAACCCCGGCGAACAGTTCGACTACCGCCTGACGGCGAGCTCCTTCGAGCTCGGTTGCCAGAGCCGCGGGCTGAAGCTGCTAGGGAACCGCCCGCCGGTGGAAAGCTGGAGCTTCCACCCCTACCGCGAGCAGCCCACGAGCCGCTGAGGTCCGCGCGGTCGGCTCAGTCGAGAAGGCCGCGCGGGCCTGGGCGGTTGCGGAAGGCGCGTACGGGGGATCATCGAAGCATCAATTCGTCCGCTCGGGCGATTCCTCCCGCAGACGGCGTCAGGGGTCCATCTTGATGGACCGGCGCTGGGGCGCCCTGGCAGAAACCGTGCTCTCATCCAGCTCGCGGGCTCGCGCCTCGGCCTCCACCTGGGCCTGGCGGGCCGCCTGGGCGCGGGCCTCGGCCTCGGCGGCCTCCTTGTCGGCCACCGCCTGGGCGTGCTGGCGCACGATGCAAAGGTAAGCCAGCCGCACCAGTTGCACGTCCTCGTCGGAGCGCAGCCGGGTGTGCAGATACTGGGCCACCCCGGTCAGCCCTCCGAACAGCTTCTTCCAGCCCGATTTAGGCTGAGCCAGGGCGGTGGTGGTTTCCTCGCCCGCGATGACCTTATCGCGCGCCTCCAGCACCAGACCCTCCAGCGTCCCGGCCGAGGTCAGCGTGAGCTCGGCGGCTTTCAGGGCGGCCAGCACCTCCTGACTGGGGTCGGCGGCCTCGGTGGGATTCTTGGGGCTCACGTCGAGCTGATGGCCCCAGAACAGGTTGTTGACCTTCTTGAGCACGGCGTTGGCCCCATCTGGCGAGACCCCGAGCTGATGGCACACATCCCGGAAGAACTTCTCCTCCTCGACCGCAAAGCGTCCGTCCGCCAGGCTGATAACCAG
>JAANMX010000154.1_pt1 | contig 86551 bp, 52 predicted proteins | sample 7279681 | NCBI WGS metagenome assembly JAANMX01 (sample SAMN14094542, study PRJNA606508) | bioreactor metagenome | isolation source: A lab-scale SPAN reactor treating ammonium-rich wastewater day 351 | place: Ireland: Galway | collected 2018-01-01
GGGAGAGCCTGGACGCTTGTTGATGCCGCCGCAAGTGCGAGCATGGCGATCAGCGCCATGCCTGTTCGGTGAAGTCCTGTTCTCATGGTGCTGCTCTGTGCGGTTCCTTCCAAGATAGCGTTAGAGCGCTCGGGGCCGTTCGTCGGCTCCGGACGCATCTGGAAGCCGCGCCGCCGATGGGGTGATGCCCGCCAGCGGCGCGGCTGTGATTCGGTGCGGCTGGGCTACGGTGTGAGAGTCAGCGTGCCGGTCCCGAAGCCCGGATCAACGAAGGCGTCGCCTGCCCAGTCGAAGCGGATCGTATGGGCGCCGCCGGGCATACCGGTTGTATCGTAGGGGTGACGCGCGACTCCGGCATCGACCCCGGTTCCGGTTGTCGCATCAGCGATCCAGGTGCCGTCGATGGAGAGCGCAAGCAGCTTGAGCTCCTGCGGCAAGAGGTCCGGAAGCCGTCGGAAGTAGCAGTAGGCCTTGAAGATAGCGCCTACCGGGAGCGTCTTCGACATCACCCACAGGTAGGGCAGGGCGGGCAGGGCAGTCAGAACTGCGCTCCTGGAGACAGGCAGGTAGCCGCCGTCGCCCAGGAAGTCGCAGAGGATGGTGCGCACGCCCGCTCCGCCGAGGTCGGGAACATCGTAGAACGGATACCTGGCGTAGCCGTTCACGTCTGTCGGCCGGGTGATCACGAAGGTCCCTTCGACCCAGAACTCGATGGGCTTGTTGTAGATGGGTGTATTGTCCGTTCGGAGGAGACGGGCCTTCAGCTCGGTCCGGGCGCCGAGCCTGGCGGTCCTGTCGAAGGTCGCCATCTTGGTGCCGTGCGTCAGCGCGGTCAGGGTTGCCGTGCCCGAGCATGGGAGATAGGACGAATCGCCACCGAAATCGAAGAGGATGGTCCGTGAGGCCGGACCGGCATCGATGGTCCATGGGAGGTCCGCGCGGCCCGAGGCGTTGGTCACGCACGGCCCGATGTAGGTGGCGTCTATATGGCCGCCGACCGTTCGACCTGCGATCCATGCGAGGTCGGTCGTCCGCCGCAGATAGGCACGAAGGATCACGGGTTCGCCGATGGTCCCGGTTCGATCCAGTACATAGAGCGATGTTGGGGCGGCCGAGACGTCGAACGTGCTGTCGGCCATGACGTTGTGGTACTGGAAGGGGAGGCCGAGATAGGTGGCCCGGAAGCCCCGCGTACCCGGACCTCCCCGTTCGGGCGTCGGGTACGCGAATGTCGCGATTCCTGCAGCGTCGGTGAAGGCCACGCCGCCGGGATCGCCGTCGGGCGAGAAGAGGACCGGCTGATCAGGTATCGGAGCTCCCGTGCCCATCTCGAGGAGCTGGGCCTTGAGCGGAGCTGTCCCGCCGATGGGAGTCTGGATCGGCGGTGGGAAACCGGTCAGGTCGACTTCGATGAAGACGTCGAAGAAGCTGTCGGCGTGATAGCCGGATGGGGGATCCGAGCCCTGAATGGGCACATGGCGCGGAGTCGGCGGGAGGGTAGTCGTCAGCGTTCCGACGCCCCGCTTTGCCCCCTCCGGCACGTTGACCGTCGCTGGCGCGGTGACATGCGGGTCGGTGCAGACGATGCCGATGTCCATCCCGCCCGGGCCTGCAGGGAGCGCCTTGTTGACGATGACCGTGCCGTTCATGCCGCCCCGGATCGTGTCGGGGACGACCATGATGGCGTCGCCGAAGAGCGCGTAGGTGGCCGCGAGGCCGAGCAGGATCTTGCCCTCGAAGGGAAGGCTGCCGGGCCCGAACATGTTGAGGAAGTGGGTCGGCAGATAGAGCCATGTTCGGTTCGTGCCCGGGAGGAGCTGCCAGATCGTGCCCAGGGCCGAGGGCTCGAGCCTCACCCACATCTCGGATAGGGGATCGTAGACCACCGGGTAGATGCCGAGTTCCTCCAGCGGCCCGTAGTCGGGATCGCCGACGTCGAAGAAGTGGCCGTAGCCCAGCTCGCCGCCCTCATAGGGGATGCCGAGGCAGAGCTGCAGGTCCGGCCGAATGCGCGGCATCTCGCCCGAACCCTGCAGGGTTATTTCGACACCCTTGATCAGGCGGCCCCTGAGACCGGAGTTCACCAGGAACGGGTCGGGGCAGGAGTTGAACACCCGCCGGCGCAGGGTAACGTTGACCGGGTTCAGGAACGCGCCGTCGGGAATCCACAGGTAGATGTCCGGGATGTCGGGCGGCAGCGGGTACTCGGGCGTCTCCTGCGGCCATGTCGGGACCCGCAGTTCACAATCGTGGCCGGCAGGATGGTTCGCGTCATCCTTCTTGACAGCCAGAGTCGACGTCTTCTTGGCCTCTGCCTTGTCGTCGGCGGACACGGTTGTGACATCGTCATCCTTGGTGTCCTTGCCCTGGGGGTCCTTGAGCTTGAGGCTGACGCTTCGGGTGCCGCCTTGATGGTCGAGCCGGAGGAGATGCGACAGCTCGTGCTTGGCGCAGCTCACAGGGTTCTTGGTGTCGTCCTTGTTCTTCCCGGCTTTGTCCCAGTCGTAGCCAGGGGGCGTCGGGTCGAACTTCACCTTGGCGGTTCCGGGCTTGACCCTGCCATTCTCGTTCTGCCATTCGGTATAGGCTCCTCCGGCAGGATCGTCATTGGTCGTTTCGACGGTGACGTCCGCCTCGGCCGAGGCATCGACGACCTCGAACTCCCAGCCCGTGTCGGCCTTGACGCCGTTCCAGTTGGCGACCGCCTCGTCCATAACCTCCTTGAGAGTTTTATCGCCGAGCTTCGTGCCTGCGGGGAAGCCGTACTTGATGCGGATCTTGCGGCGCGGCTGGCCCGTGGCCGGGTCGTTGGGCCAGTCCCAGGACTCGTCGAGCCCAGCGTAGGCAGGACATAGCACAGTGAGAATCATGCAGAGAGAGAAGCACAAATGCGACAGGCACTTCATCGATCCACCTCCAAAGGCGGTACAGGGTATGGTGCGTCGCGCACGCACCCTTGCGGTGAAGCACGTACGGGCTGACGGCGCACGTCAGCCTTATCTGCGCTAAATGATAACACGGCTTCGGCCCGATGTCAAGAAAATCGTCGGTGATGGCACCTGGCACGGGCGGCCGTCGTATGGGGGCAGAGGAGGAATGCCATGTCCAACCGTCTGCTCGGCGCTGCCAGCCCGTATCTGCTGCAACACGCTCGTAACCCCGTGGATTGGCGCCCCTGGGACCCTGACGCGCTCGATGAGGCGCGCCGGCTCAATCGACCGATCCTCCTCAGCGTCGGCTATTCGGCGTGCCATTGGTGCCACGTGATGGAACGGGAGAGCTTCTCGGACCCCGAGACGGCAGCGCTCATGAACCGGAACTTCGTCTGCATCAAGGTGGATCGTGAGGAACGACCGGACATCGACGCGGTGTACATGGCGGCGACCCAGGCCATGACAGGTCGCGGAGGATGGCCGATGACGGTGTTCCTGACGCCGGATGGGCATCCGTTTTTCGCCGGCGCCTATTTCCCGCCCGAGGATCGGTACGGCATGCCCGGGTTTCGTCGCGTATTGGCGTCCATCGCCGACGCCTGGCGTGAGCGTCCTGCCGCGATCTCGGGCCAGGCCGCGACGATCGCCGGCGACCTCGAACGGTTCCTGAGCCGAACAGCCGAACCGGGAACGATCTCGGATGAGGACCTCCATCGGGCCGTCGGCGTTCTGAACGGTTTTGTCGATGCGCGGCACGGGGGCTTTGGGGGTGCGCCTAAGTTCCCCCAGCCGATGGTCCTCGACTTTCTCCTCAGTCATGCGCAACGGACCGGCTCGATGAGCGCGGCGATCATGGCCGATCGGGCACTCGCCGGGATGGCGTACGGAGGTATCCGAGACCATATTGGCGGTGGGTTTCATCGCTACAGCGTCGACGCCGAATGGCGTGTCCCTCATTTCGAAAAGATGCTCTACGATAACGCCCAGCTCGCCGCCGTCTATCTCCATGCGTGGCGGACTGCCGGACGGGGCGAGTGGAGGCAGGTCGGCGAGGAGACGCTCGATTTCGTGATCCGGGAGCTAGCGTCGCCCGAGGGGGCGTTCTGTGCGGCTCTCGATGCCGACAGCTCCGGTGAGGAAGGCCTGTTCTACACCTGGACGCCGGAGGAGATCGAGGCGGTCCTCGGGCGGCCGCACGCGGAGGACGTCTGCCATAGGTTTGGCGTGACTGCGCATGGGGAGGTCGAGGGGCGGAGCGTTCTCGTGAACACGCCATGCGAGCCGATCGGGCCGGAGATGGCTCAGACCATGGAGCGCCTCCGGGAAGCCCGCGATCGGCGCGTTCGCCCGGCCCGGGACGACAAAGTCGTTCTCGCCTGGAACGCCCTGACACTGGCGGCGTTCGCGGAAGCGGCGATGCTGACCGGTCGGAGCGACTACCTCCGCACGGCAGTCCGGAACGCCGACGTTCTGCTTCGGAAACTGGTTGAGGAAGGCACGGGCGGCCGGCTTCGTTTGATCCACTCGGGCATCGATGAGCCGTCCGGTTCGGACGTGCACGGGCCGAGCGCATTCCGCCGGAGCGGGATTCGTGGCTTTCTCGAGGACTATGCGCTCCTGGGCGACGCGCTGGTGACCCTCCACGGAGCGACAGCCGAGGGGCGGTACCTGCAGACGGCGCTGCGAATCGCCGATGAGATACAGCTGCTCTTCGGCGACTTCGATGGCCTGGGAGCAATGACGGCAACGGAATCGGCGGATCTTTTCACCGGCGCCGTTCCCAGGGAGGACAATGCGACGCCGTCGGGGAATGCTGCTGCGGCCGGACTCTACTGTCGTCTCGCGGCGCTTCCCGTACCCAACGCGGAACGGTATCAGGACCGCGCGGCGCGGGCGTTGAGCGCGATGGCCCGGGAGATCGTCGCCAGCCCGATCGCGTACGGTCGGTGGCTGGGCGTGGCGGAGCTTCTCGTCGGAGGCGCGACGTCCGTGATCATCGCCGACGGCGTTGACGCGCCCGGGGCGAGCGCTCTCTATGAGACTGCGCGAAGACGCTGGCGGCGAGGCTGGACGATTGCCTCGGCCGTGAGTCTGGATAGTGCGGAGTTCCGGCCCGTAGAGGGGCGGGCGGCCGCGTACGTCTGCCGGGATCGACGCTGCAGAATGCCGGTAACCGAACCCGCCGAGCTCGAACGGATCCTCCAGGAATGACGTTCGGGTGGGTTCGCTGGCGCGCGGCGACCGGACGACCGTTAGCTGGAGGGGCGAACGCATGGATTGGGGTGTACTGGGGCTCGTGGCGTCGGTGGGACTCGCTCTGGGGGCGGTCGCTTCGGATGTCGCCAGGGAGCCGTTGCGCATCATCGACGATCGAAACCTGACCCGGATCGTCGCTGAGGTTCGGGCTCGCTTCCTTGCCACGCGCTCGGAGGTGCAGCCCGAACTGACCCGTCTCGATATCGCCGTCCTGCTCCCCGCCGGTCGGGGTGTCTGGCGCAGGGGAGCGTTTCGCGGCGATCACACCGCCTATCCGGCGAGCTGCGTCAAGCTGGCCTATTTGGCGGCCGCTATGGCATGGTGCCGGGAACGGAACCTGCCGCCGCAGACCGTGGACGCCGACGTACGCCCGATGATGGCCGTCTCGGACAACGTTGCGACGGGCCGTGTCGTCGACCGGATTACCGACGCTCCCAACGCCATGGAAGCATCCGAGGGGGGTCTCCCCTACGACGAATGGTTCCGACGAAGGGGCTATACGGAACGGTATCTTGCGTCTCACGGGCTTCTCGGCAACCAGATCGTGCTGAACAAAACCTATCCGACCAACTCCGGAGAGGAGCCGGATGGATACGAAGAGCGAGCTCGACAGGAGCACGGCGCCAACGCAATGCAGCCGAACCTCTCTGCCGAACTGGTCCTTCGCATGGTCAAAGGGCTTCTGGAACCGCAGGCCAACGCCTATATTCGAGAGCTGATGGCCCACGACCGGTGGAAAGGCGGAACTGTCTTCGGCTTTGGCCTGCCGCCCGGGACCGAGGTGCTGAACAAGGTGGGTCTGGCCTACGATACGCTTGAGGATATCGCCTACATCCGGCTCCCCAACGGCCGAGAGATGGTTATGGCGGCATATTCCAACGCCTTCAGCGGACCGGAGCCCCGGCAGCCTGGTCCCTATTACGGCTCGATTCTGGGCACGTTGTGCGGCATGATGACGGAGCGGCTCGGCTTGCTCAAGGGCTGTCCGCTCCGTGTGATCGTCGATGATGTTAGCCGGGATTGCACGTTCACCGGATCCTGGACCGTCACGAAGCCGATCGCGGAGGCGTTCCGCACAACGATGCATCGGGCCGATAGCGGGGAGGGCCGAACCGCGTCGTGGCGTATCCGGGCGCCGAAGTCAGGCCGCTATGAAGTCTGCATATGGTATGCGCAGTCGGACGATCAATGCCGCACGGCCAGCGTAACCGTCGAGCATGCGGATGGGCGTAAGACGATCGATCTCGATCTTCGCAGGACGGGAGGGCGATGGGTTCGGCTGGGTGATTTTACGTTCAAGAAGGGCGACGGAGTCGTGACGGTGACAGGAACAGGGCCGGGCCAGCTGGCTGCCGATGCGGTCAAGGCCACGCTCTGGCCCGAATGACGCGCGCGACGTCGTTCGAATGACGCCGGGGTGTATCATACTCCGAAAAGCAGCCGCCATTTCCGGCAGGTCCCACACGTCCGACAGAGGCCAACCTCCGGCCGGGACTGCAGGCGAAGAGAAAGGGACAACGCGCACGTGAGATTCGTCTGCATCACAGCCCTGTGCCTGTGCGTGCAGGCGATTTCGGCGATGGATGCCACCGTTCGACGCACCATCCCCGCCGTCCGGCTGTCCGTCCGGCCTGTCATCGACGGCAAACTCGACGATCCCTGCTGGAAAGAGGCCACGCAGACCTCCGGCTTCTCCGATGAGATGCTCGGCACGCCGGTGGCCGACGACACGACAGTCTGGGTCGGCTATGACGACCATGCCATTTATGTTGCGTTCCACGCCCATGATCCCCGGCCCGAAGCGATCATCGCCCGCGAGACGAAGCGGGGCGCCGAGTTCTACAACGAGGACCGGGTCCGCCTCCGGCTGAACCCCTTCAACAGCAGGCGAGCCGAGGATGAGAGCGAACTGAATCTCAATCCCCTGGGCGCCCAGATGGCCGACTTTGCCGGCGGACGGGCGAATAAACAGGAATGGGAAGGCGCATGGGAGGGGGCGGCCCGGATCGTCGAGGATGGGTGGATCGCCGAGATGGCCGTGCCGTGGGCCTGCTTCGTTCGTCCGGAGTCGGGTGGCGAACCCAGGACCCTCGGAATCAACTTCGACCGCTATCAGGCGCGGACGCAGATCAAGTCCTACTGGAGCAACCTCGGCCCTCAGGAACGGCGAGAGCTGGGTGGTGAATGGACCGGCGTTGGGCTGCCCCAAACGAAGGTGGCGGATCCTCTCTCGGCGATTCTCTATGCATACGGAGGTTACGATCGAGGGCGGTTCGGGCTCAGGGCCGGCGGTGATGTCCGTTACCGGTTCACCCCCTCGTTCACCGGGGTCTATACCCTGAACCCGGACTTCTCCAACATCGAGGGGGCCGTGACGAGCATCGACTTCTCCTATGCCGAGAAACTCCCGGCGGAGCGGCGCCCCTTCTTCCTGGAGGGCGCCGATTACCTCGCCCCTCGCCTCTACAGCCTTCGCCCGTTCGCCAGCATCAGGCTCGATGATGTAGACGCCGGCGCCAAGTTCTACGGACGTGTGGCGCCCGGGACCGACCTGGGTGTCCTCGGGACGATGGACACTTCGGGGCGGCGAGACATGGTGGTCGCCGTCACGCGTCAGTTCTCCCCATTCGACTCGGTGACCCTCCAGGGGGTTTCGCGGACCGAGACGGGCATCAACAATCAGGTCGCTCTCGGGCTGGGCCGCTTCCGGCGCGGCGACTGGACCCTACAGGGGGCCTACACGCGGTCGTGGGACCGGACCGGCCCCGGCGAGGCGACGGACGTATTCCTAAACTGGGGATCGAAGACCTGGTGGCTCGGAGCCAACTACGAGCAGACGAGCCGGAACATGCGGGCCAGGAACGGCTATGTGGCGTTTCTCGATCAGAAGGGGGTCAATGCCGAGCTCGGCTACTGGTCCAGGTGGCGGTCCGGGCGCTTCCGAAGCGGCTTCTTCCAGCTCGCCGCTCACAGCTATGACCACCTGGACGGAACGGCCTTTCGGAACGGCATCTCGCTCGATAGTTCGCTGGAGACGGCGGGGCAGTGGTCGTTCGGCGCAGGGTTCAGCGCAGGGATGTTCGAAGGGCAGGCCGATCGCGTCTTCTCTGCAGGGGTCGGTTACCCGTCCCAGAACAGCTTCTCCAACGCCGGACTCCGGGTTGCCGCGGGCAAGCGGGGCGGTCGGAACTACTGGGCGGTGAAACCTTCGGCCGTCCGGCGATTCCGCAACCGCTTCTCCATCGGCCTCTCGTCGGAGATCATCCACTCAGGCGCCACGGAGCAGCAGCACATCCTGACTCTCTCCTACGATCTCGCGCGGGATCAGGGGATCGGCGGCCGAATCGTACGGACCGGCCATCGAACCAACGGCTATCTGAGCCTCCGGAAGTCCGGGTATGGAGGGACCGAGTACTTCGTCATCATCGGGGATCCCAACGGGGAATCGTCGACCGCGCGGTTCGTGATCAAGGTGCTGCATCCCCTCTAACGGGGTGGTTCGCACGTCGGCCCGGCGCGGGCTTGATCGTTCCCTCCATCGTCCATAGGCCGACCCTGCCGCCGATCACAGCTCCTGTAATGGCGATGACCGAGCGCTCCGACGCGACGAACAGGGAGTTCCACAGCCCCTGAACGGCGCCGACGGATGCGAAGGGTTTTGTCGGTCGACCGAAACCCCGGGCCATGGAATCGCCCGCATAGACCACCATCTGCGGCTCGCCGCCGGGCTCGGAAATCTGGCACGAGAGAAGCGAACCGCCCTCGGGCAGCATCACCAGATAGGGCGCCGCGATATTGAGCTCGGCCGGAGCGGGCTCGGCCAGCGCTCCCCATCGGTGGGGCGAACCGGGCATCACCGGCAGCGGTCTCGCCACCCGCACGATGGTCGGCTTCATGGCGGGCCCGGCGAGGCCGTTGTCCTCGATCGCCACGAAGAGCGTCCTGCCATCGCGGGCAAGCGCGGGCACGGGCATCCCATCCCTGTGGCCCGGCCTGAAGCTGACGGCGCGAGGGCGAGTCCAGGTCCGGCCGCCGTCCCACGAGCTCATCATCGTGATCTCCTGTTCGCCGCTGTTTCGATAGGGACTCTCGTTGGCGAAGACGAGCCGGATCGGGCCTCCCGGGATCTCAACGGCGGCGGGCTCCCAGCAGCCGTTCTCGAAGAGCGAATCGGCCCTGTAGAGGAGCTGCCGGGGCGACCACGTGCGCCCGCCATCCGAGGATCGGACCACCGAGATGGCGAAGGGGCTTTTACCGTCCGTGGGCCGCTCGTTGATAAAATGGAGGACCTCGCCCCGCCGCGTCACAAGGATCTCCGAGTTGGCAGCCGCGGCATAGTCGATCCGCGCGGCGACCCTCGGGTCGATCCACGTACGACCGCCGTCGAGGCTCCGGCTGACCCAGGCCTCCTTGCCGTGGCCGTAGGCGCACAGGAGTTCGTCGGGGCCGATGCGGGCGATGCGGCCATACCCGGCGCCCTCTCGGACGAGGCTAAGAGTGTCGGGATGCCAGACCACGGAGACGGACGGCTGAACTGCGGGCGGCGTCGCACCGACGATGGCCGCCACGAACGCCGTCAGGGCGAGGAGGCCCATCTCATGGCGTCTCACGTGTCTGGCCGGTGGACCGCTCCAGCTTGTCGGCCATGATGTCGAGCACTTCATCGTTGACGCCGACCATGCCGTTGTTGGCGATCCGCCCCAGGTTGAGGAGAGACGCGAGCCCGTCGGCGCCGACGATCCCATCGGAGGCCGGAATGGCCACGCCGGCGCAGGCCAGGGACGCCGCCCGGAACGCAGCATCGACCGAGGACATGGTCTTGAGGCCGCAACCGATCTTGGCGCCGTCGCAGATCATTCCGGTGACGTTGCCCACCATATTGGTGACGGCGCAGGAGACCACCTGCGCGTCGCCTCCGTTGAGGTGTACATAGCCCGCTGCGAGCCCGATCCCGGCGGCGTTGGAGCATCCGCAAACGGCCGAAAGGCTGCCGAGATGGTGGGTCACCGCGATCGTCACCAGCGATGCGAGCGCGAGGGCCTCGTCGCCTCGGCCGGCAGGGCGGCCGACCTCGCGGGATGCGAGGGCGAGGGGAACCGCGACGGTGATCCCCTTGTTGCCGGATCCGGCCAGCGATGCCACGGTCATGCTCTCTCCGCTCATCCGGGCGTAGACTCCCGCGCAGACCATCCGGCCTGCGTGCGCGGGGCCCTCTTCCGAAGGATCCCCCAGGAACCGCTCCGGGAACTGCGTTGCACCGTGTCGGGCGATGGCAAGGTTCAGCTCCACGCACTCGGCGAGAAGGCGGCGGGAGTCGTCGTCGACTCCGGTGGCCATCTCTATCATTGCGCTGAAGCTCAGACCTGCCACGACGGCGCGAACGCTCTCTCCGGTCTCCCGATCACTGGTCCCGAGCGGGATCGGCGCTCCGTCCCGCTCCAGCGCGATGAGGCGGGTGTGCTCGTCCTCGAGGACCGCCCGGCCCCATCCGTCGGCCCGCCGGACCGTACAGTCGACATAGAGGTTCCGGTGCGACCGGTCGACCCGCGCCGTGACCCGTCCGGACTGGATCAGATCATCGGCCAGAGCGACGTGTTCGGGCGTTATCTGTCTGAAGATCTCCAGGCCCGCTGTTGGTTCGGGGGCCTGGGCGCCCAGCGAAGGCGCCCACAGGATGCCCGCCTTCCTGCCGCTGTTCGGAATGCCGACGGCAAAGCAGTTCTTGTACGTGCCGGAGTCGCAGATGAGATCAATCCGCTCGATCGGACCGGTGTGCTGGGAGCCTGCCAGGGCTGCGGCATAGGCGACGGACGCCGGCTCGGTGCATCCGAGGGCCGGCCGCCATTCGTGGTCCAGGATATCGTACAGCGTCATGCCCATGTCCGATGGTGTTGCCGATATCCATGATGATAGCAGACCGGGAGCGATCGGCGAGACCCATCGTTACGACAGTGTTGCACGCGCGAGCCCCGCTGGTACGTGCGCGACCTTTGAGGTGGTCATTGCCCCGCCGGACCGCTAACGGGCAAGCCTATTGCCAGAAGTAGCGCCATCGGCAGGTCAGATCAACCGATGTACCCGGCTCCAGAGTGACGGTCCATGTGAAGCGGCCCAGGCCGTTGACCCTGTACCACCACCAGGGCCAGGGAAATCCGCGCGTCCAGTCCGGGAGCGCCGCTCCGATGCGATCGATATCGCCGATGTCGACATTGACGGACTTGCCCTCCTCACCGACCGTGTCGACGACTCCGGCGACGTAGCGGGTCACTTCGATCTTAACCGGCTTTGTGGCATAGCTGGTCAGGGTGAGCTTGCCCAGGATATCGGTGCGACCATACTTCTGGTCGTTTACGGTGAGCGCCGCCGGCGTCCGGGCAGTCTCGGTGTCCGATCGGCTGGTGCGAATATCGACTGCGGTGGTCATCGGAAGATCGGTTCTGGCCTTCACCGCGGTATAGGTCAGCATCGCTTGAGCCTGGATTTTGCCGTTGATGAATACCAGGGCAGGCGCTGTCGTAAGCGGAAACCGGCTTGTATTGGTGAGACGGAGTTTATGCTCCACCGTTGGGGCGGCGAGCATACGGCTGATCTCCGCCATCTGAGAGGTGTTGAGCGAGGCATGGATCTCCGGTGGAGGGCCGTAGCCGATCGTCAGCGTGTAGATGTCCTCGTAGGGGAGGGTGAACTCCGCGACCGGGACGACCATCCGTGCGCCGCGCTTGAGCGTAACGTTCGCTACTCGGTAGACAAAGAGGTCTTCGGACTTTTCGTCACCGGCGATCTCCGGTACGTCGGGCATGCCGGGCCTGCCGTCGGCATCCGAAGGGAGCTCGCGCATTCGTGCCGTCTGCGTCATCACTGCGTTGGAGAGGATCTGGCCGGAACGATCGTCCTGTCGGAAGTACTGGGAAAGCTGGGCAAAGGTTTGCTGGAGCGCCATCGGGTCGATGGTGTCCTTGAACGCGAAGGTAGGAACGCCGACCACGAGGTGTACCGTGGCATCCTTCAGATCAACCATCTCGTTGATGAGCGTCGCCTGCAGCTGAACTCTGGCCGTCCCGTTTCCGTCGATGTCCATCCGGTACGAGGGAATCCACCGTATCCCCCGCTGCACGTACATCAGCCCGATGCTCGCCTTCTCTCCCTGCTTGCGCCCGTCCGCGGAGACCGTGAGCTGGCTCCGGAACTCCTCCTGAACGGCCTTCGAACGTGGCGGATTTCGGAAGGAGACGGTCTGAATCCGATCCATGGGCACGGTGAGGACGCCGGCGCGGGTTTCGATGAGGACCAGAGATGAGCGCTCGGGCAGTCGGGGATCGCTCCACGGCGGCGATGTCCTGTCGAGTTCCTCTGACGATCGGGTGGGTATGTCGATGATCCGGCCGGTGTAGGGTTTGCCGGTGATTTCCTGTACGGTCACATCAGCTCCGACATTGGCGGAGATGAGCTCGGGTATGGTCAGAGCGGTCCGCTCGATCTTCACGCGCTGCACGCTGGCGGTGACCTGTCGAACGGGCTTGCGCGCCTCTGTCGAATAGACCCAGAACGCGCCGAGGATAGGATTCGGCAGGTAATCCATCCGGACCGCGCCATCCGCGTGGACCGACAGATTCCCCTCGTGGATCACATAAGCATGTCCGTCCTTGAATACGGTGACTTCACGTACGGGCAGCCGTTCCAGAGCGCCTGCAGCCACTTCCTCGGCGCATACAGGCTGAGATGCAAGGACGAACGCTGCGACTAGTATCCTGTAAACCGTGTTCATGGTAGGTACCCCATGGTCGGAGGCGTTATCCATGCGGGCGGCGCGGCGCTGGGCCAATCATTTCGTACCGATTTGGACGGATCCATACCCCTGTTCGGTTACGGCCCGAAGACCGCTTCGGCTCCCGGCGGTGTCGGTATCTCCTTGAAGCCCTTCGGAGGCTTGTAGACGAAGGCCTTGTCGGCTAACTCGGCGTCAAAGGCCTCTTTCTGGACCACGATCGAGGAGCTGTGGCTGAGGAACGGCGCCAGATTGTCCACGACGATTTTTCGTATCCGGTGCGTGACCGAGTGAATCTCGATTCTCATCGTGCCGCCGTCGGGCCGATCCGCCTCAACCACGTTGTAGATCTGGCCATCGGCGACCACGTTCGCGCCCGACCGTACGGTGCCGGAAGCGGCCATCTGCGGGAAGAACATGAGCGGGGTGTAGAGGGGCTGCTTCGGGAGCTGGATCTTGAAGTAGGTCTTCTCCGAGGTGTTCTCATACCATGCGGTGGCGCCGTCGAGGACGACCTGCATCTCAGGCACGAGGCGGTCACCGGCCGGTTTGGCCCCTCTGGCGGTCGTCACTCGAAACAGGATTCGAGACGGAGCTTTCGCCTTGATCTCGATCAGCATCTCCTGTTTGGTTGACCCACGGGACTGTGTATAGGACCACGTTGCCTGATAGGATTTTGCCGCCGCGTAGGCGTCGAGAGCCTTCTTGAGCAGATCCCCTGGCGCCTGCTCAGTGGGAGGAGCAGCCACAGGGGTCTGCGAAAGGCCGAGGGCCGCGACCAATGCGAGGACGAACATCATGAGGGCGATCTCCTTTCCCTCAACAGCCGTCAACCGATCGCCCCACCGCCTAGAGTCCTTTTCGCCCTTCGATTCGCTCGGTTTCCAGCGAGCGACGGATGGCCTCGCGGGCTTCGGCGATTATGTCGGCGACGTCATCGGTGCGATAGGTCCTGCGGTCAAACGGCCTGCTCGAAACCAGTTCGAGGAACGAGCGGAACTCTTCGAAGTAGGAGCCGTAGATGTGAAACGAGTCGGCGATATGGGTGTACTGGCCGGGTTCGATTCGCCTTCCAAGACGGTTGCTGAGTTCGATGGATACGGCACGTTGGATGTCGGTGAACGCGTACATATTCATGAATCCGGCCTTGTAGGCGTCATTGGAGCGCATGTGAATGTTCATGACCAATCGGTCGTCGAGTACTCGAAACCATAGGCGCTGCAGGCATGGGGGATCCACAATGCCCGCGTCTTCCCACGGCTTCCACATGATCGCCTGGGCGCGGCGCGTATGGGTTGCCTCGACCAGCGCCTCTACCGCCTGTTCCAGCTGGTTGACGTTCGGGCCGCCGGGCACGCTGTACCGTACGAGCCGATCGTGATACGTATATTCCCATTTACCCGCTGACGGATCGACCCAGTGGTCATGGATGCCGTCGACGACCTCCTGCCGATAGGCCTCCAGGGCCTCAATGCTGCCGGGAAGACCCCGGTGGATGCGGGGTTCGGCCATGGCATCTGCCACCACGATGACCGCCAGGGCATCGCGGCTGGGCGGATCACCGGGCGCGTCGTATTGCGTCGGAACGACGGCGCCTCGTTCCCAGGTTTCGATCACGGCCTTTTCCCACGCTTCCGGCAGGTTAGCGCCGGTAACGTGCACCACGGGCAGATCGAGCGGAGGGATACCGGCCGACACCGTTGATGAATCCCCGTCCTGGGCCATCGTCATTCATTCCTCACCGTTCGCACACTGGAGGATGGATCTCCGCCATCCTGTCGCCCCGCACTACGGGCCAAAGACGAGCGGGGGACGCCCAAACGAGCCTCCCCCGCACGGCTATTGTATCACTGCTGCGAGGGTCTAGAGCGTGACGCGAACCTTCCCGACGGTCGTGACCGGCTGCTTCTTGCCATAGAGATCACGGACCGTCAGATGGACCTCATAGTCTCCGTTCTTTCGGAACTTATGGGTGAAGGTCTTGCCCTCTGCGTCGACAGGCAGGGGCGAGAGCTTCTCGCCAGCCTTGAGGACCGTCCATTGATAGAGCAGTTGTGACGAACCCGCCTCGGCAGAGCCATTGAACGTAACCTCGTCGTTGACTGCGACCGTTCGATCTGGCAGATAATCCACTCGGATGGGCGTTGCGTCTACGACGGTCCGGATCTGGCCGAGATAAATCGTTCCGACAGCATCGCCGAACAGGCGCACTTCGGTGATGGAGCCTTCAGCCGATTTCAATGCGGGAATCGCCGAGAATGGGATCGACAGGGTTTTCCAACCCTCACGAACCGATTGGGCATATTCCATGGGCATCAGGAGGTCGAGGGTCTTCCCGTCACTCAGTACGACCACGAGCCGGATATTCTTGATCGGCTTGGGTTCGGTGATCAGGCTCTGGCTCGCCGAGTTGGCGCCGCCCATGCCGCCCGGTCCCATCTCTCCGTCGGAGCTTCCGCCTCTACCGCCCTGGCCGGGCCTGCCTCCGCTGCTGCCGCCCATGCCGCCGGGCCCGAGCATGCCGCCGCTGCTGCCGCCCATGCCGCCGGGTCCGAGCATGCCGCCACTGCTGCCGCCCATACCGCCGGGGCCGAGCATGCCGCCGCTTCTGCCGCCCATGCCGCCGGGCCCAAGCATGCCGCCTCCAGGACCACGACCGACTCCGCCTGCGGTTTCACGGTCTGCGATCAGAACCGAAAGCTCGAGGCATGCATTACCCTCGGCCAGGGCGTTGGAAAGGGGCACCGGCTTATCAAGGATAAGTCGCGCGCCCTGGTACCGTCCGTGTGTCCGCACCTTGATGGAGTTGACGCCCGTGAAGACGTACCGCTCCGACGGTTCCGCCGTACCGCTGCCCCACGGGAGCAGCTTGAGGCCCGAGGATTGCTGCGTCTGCCCCTGAAAGATGGTTACATCGGCGGACGAAGCCGTTCCCAGCAAGGCCGCAGCCAGGCTCAGGGCTGCTGTTGTCATGATCGGTCTAGATATCCGTTTCATCGCTCGCTCCTGTTCAAGCGGTCGACAGAACCCATCGTATCGGTTCCGTCATCATCAGGACGCCGCTCCATCGAGCAGGCTTGTCCTATTGTACTACGCGATTGCCCGCTGGATGCGCATGATGCTCCGCGCTCGGCCCGTCGCCTCGTCGATTTCGACCAACGCGCCGCTAAGGATCGATTGCCCCTCGGCGACTTCAAAACGGTTCGGGAGCCCGGTAAGGAAGCGGCTGAGAATCGGTTCGGCCTGCATGCCGATAATCCCTCCTGTCGGCCCGGTCATCCCAACGTCCGTTATAAATGCGGTTCCGCCCGGGAGTATCCGCTCGTCCGCCGTCTGCACATGCGTATGCGTTCCGATGACCGCAGAGACGCGGCCATCCAGATAGGCCCCGAGCGCGGCCTTTTCCGATGTGGCTTCCGCATGGAAGTCGATGATGACCGCACGGCCTCCGTCTGCGATCCGCGCGAGTTCCAAATCTGCCGTCCGGAACGGATCATCCACCGGCTCCATGAATACCCGGCCCTGCAGCACGAGCACCCCGAGCATCCCCGCAGTTGTTTCGAACGCAGCCGCGCCGACCCCCGGGACCCCGGGCGGGTAGTTCGCCGGACGCAATATGCGCGTTTCCGATCGCAGATATGGGTAGATCTCTCTTTTGGCCCATGTGTGATTGCCGAGGGTCAGCGTATCGATCTCGGCTTTATTCAACAGGTCGTCTGCGATCGCAGGGGTGATTCCCACGCCTCCGGCCGCATTCTCGCCATTCGCTATGACGAAATCGACATCCAGTTCGTTACGCAGGCCGGGGATCAGCGATACCGCTGCCTGGCGACCGGGCCGTCCGACAATATCACCGATAAACAGTACCCGCACCCGTTCGCCTCCTGGTCGATTCGATGGGTCCACACGGCCTGGCCGTGATGGAGGTCCTACTTGGCGTACTCGACGGTGCGAGTCTCTCTGATCACGGTTACCTTGATCTGTCCCGGATATTCCATCTCTTCCTCGATGCGTTTCGCCAGGCCGCGCGCGAGGGCTGTGGTCGCCACATCATCGACTTCGTCCGGTTTGACGATTAGGCGCACCTCACGTCCGGCCTGTACTGCGAAGCTCCGGTCGACGCCGGGAAACGCCTGGGCAATGTCCTCCAGCTGCCGAACCCGTTTGACATAGATCTCCAGCGTCTCGCGTCGAGCGCCCGGTCGGCTGGCTGAGATGGCATCCGCGCACATCACAAGGACAGCCTCGACGCTCTCGTGTCCGGTGTCGTCGTGATGGGCTTCAACAGCGTGAATCACCTCGGGCTGCTCATTATACTGTCGGAGCAGATCGGCGCCGATCGCCGCATGGGCGCCTTCGACCGAATGGTCTACCGCTTTGCCGATATCGTGGAGCAGTCCGGCGCGACGGGCGATCGTCACATCCGCGCCGATCTCACCGGCGAGGGCAGCCGCAATGTGGCTGACCTCGATAGAGTGACGAAGCACGTTTTGACCATAGCTCGTCCGGTACTTCATCTGACCGAGAAGGCGCACGACCCCGGGCGCCAGACCCCTTATCCCTGTCTCGAGGACGGCGCTGTCGCCCGCTTCGACGATGATCTTTTCGACTTGCTGACGCGCGCTGGCGACGGCCTCTTCGATCCGCGCTGGGTGAATCCGACCGTCCAGGATGAGCTCGGTCAAGGCGATACGAGCGATCTCCCTGCGAACAGGATCGAAGGCGGAGATGACGACGGCCTCGGGCGTATCGTCGATGATGACATCGACGCCCGTCAGCGTCTCGAAGGTCCGGATATTGCGTCCTTCGCGACCGATGATTCGGCCCTTCATGTCATCGCCGGGAATCGGCACTACAGATACAGTCGTTTCGGATGTTTGATCCACCGCGCACTTTTGTATTGCCAGCGCGATTACCCGCCTGGCGTTGTTATGAGCTTCCCGTCGCGCTTCCGCCTCTATGGAACGCGCCAGCCGTGCCGCATCGTGCCGAGCCGTTTCCTCGATCTGTTGCATCAAGACGGCCCTGGCTTCGTCCAGCGTCATCTGCGCGACCCGCTGCAGCTCAGCTTCTCTGTGTTTGATGAGCTCGGCGGCCCGTGTTCTTGATCGCTGCAGCTCTATCTCCTGTTGCTGCAGCGCATGCTCCTTTTTCTCAGCGGCTTCACCACGGCGGTCCAGCGTTTCTTCCTTTTGTCCCAGCCTCCGCTCTAACCTTTGAAGCTCGGTGCGCCGTTCGCGGATCTCCTGCTCCACCTCGGCCTTAAGACGATACGCTTCGTCTTTGGCCTCGATGATGGCAGCCCGCTTAAGCGCTTCCGCCCGTTCGTTCGCTTCCCCAATGATCTTCTCGCCGGCCGCGCGGTTTTCGGCGGCCAATCGGTCCAGCTTGCGCTTCTCAGCGCCCAGGTAGCATAACATCGCTGCGGATGCAGCGATGACGATTATGGTTAAAATCGTATCCCACACGCTTACCTCACCTCCAGTTCCTTAGAGCTAAGGTAGAGCGGCGGCTGGTTCAGGCTATCAACAGTCGTCCGACCATACGTCTTTAGCCTCTAGATGATACAATACCTGCTTCACGGCCTCCCATGGATGTCCCCGTCGCAGAAGTCTCTGGCCAAGGCGTCTTCGGACATCCGGATCGGCGGGATCCGCAGCGCCCAGGAGGGTCTTCGCCAGATCAAAGATGGCAGCGTCCTCGTCTTCCGGAGCGTGTCGCTCCAGCGCCTCGGCGATCAACTCCGGCGCGACCCCCTTGCGGCGCAGCTCCGCGCTCAGGCGAATAGGACCCAGCTTACGGCTCCGGCTCCGACTTTCGACCCAGGCATCGGCGAACTTCCGGTCGTCGAGGAGTTCTGCGTCGACCAGCCGCTCGATCACGCCTTCGATCACACGATCGTCCCAACCGGCCCGTCGCAACCGGGTCCGAACGGCCGCGATGGTGCGGGGTGCGGAATCGAGATACCGGAGGGCAATGCCCAGCGCCTTCTGGAAGTCGTCCGGTGGGGATGGATCCATATCTTCGTCTTCGACGGGAGTGCATCGGAACCTTCTTTCGAAAGGAAGGACCTCGGGATGCTGTCGGATAATAGACAACCGACGGCGGGCCGGATGCCCGTCCAGGAGGTGGCTCAATGCGCGTATGGCCCGTCGCCCTGATCGCACTCTGCGCGGCGATAACCGCTCTCGGGCAGACCGAACCGCCAGGAACCGAGGTCGTACTATTCGCGCGCCATCCAGCCCTGTCACCGGACGGCGACCGGATCGCGTTCACCTACCGCGGCGATATCTGGATCGTCTCCTCCGCTGGAGGCACCGCCCGACGTCTGACCACCGACAAGGCTGCGGAGCAGTCGCCAGTCTGGTCGCCGGATGGCAAACAAGTGGCTTTTTCGTCCAATCGCGAGGGCGATTTCGATGTCCATATTGTGGCCGCGGATGGAGGCGAGCCGAGACGTTTGACGCGACACTCGGCGGCGGATTACGCTACCGACTGGAGCCCGGACGGTCGGACGATCTTGATGACCTCCGCCAGGGAGACGACGCGCACCTCTGCCGTCTATGCGCTGGACGTCGCCAGCGGCAGGTCACGACTGATCCGCCAGGACGATATCAGTCTCACCAATCCGAGGTACACACCCGACGGCGGGACCATCGTCTGTATACGGGGAGGCAGCGCCGTCCGAATGAGGTACCGGGGCAGCGGCGCCAGCGACCTGCTAGCGATACCGGCCCAGGGTGGCGCCGGCGCGATGCTAACCCGCACGCCGCACAACGAGCGATCGCCCATGCCGTCGCCCGACGGCCGGACGCTCTACTACGTGAGCGATCGATCCGGATGCCAGAACCTCGTTCGTCGAGCGATCCGTAACGGCACGGAACGCGCTCAGACACGGTTCCGATCCGGCGCGATCTACAATCCCTGTCTATCGCGCGACGGCCGTCGGATCGTGTTCGAACGGGAGTTTCGATTGTGGCTGCTTGAGCTTGAGACGGGCAAGGCCGCGCCCATATCGCTCTTCGCGCCGATCGATTCCGATGGGACACGCGCGCGGCGCGAAACATTCAAAGGGCCAGTGCAGGAGTATGCGCTCTCGCCGGATGGCTCCCGCCTTGCGTTCGTGATCCACGGCGAGGTCTTTCTGCAGACCTTCGGCGCATCGACGGAACCACTGCGCCTGACGGAGACGCCGCAGAGGGAGCAGGATCTCGCATGGGCGCCAGACGGCAAGACGATCATCATGAGCTCGGATCGCTCGGGCGAGCAGGAACTCTATCGCCTTGATATCGAGACTCGCGCCACGACTCGACTCACGGACGCTCCTGCGCGTCCCGTCCAATCGCCGGTCGTATCGCCCAACGGCACGCTGGTGGTCTATGTGCGAGGGGCAACGAGAAGTGAGCTCTGCGTTGTGCCGATCTCCGGTGGCGAGGCGCGGACGCTTGTTCGAGAGCCTTCCCTATCGAATCCGTGCTGGTCGCCAGATGGCAGGATGATCGCCTATACCAGATCGATATCCCATTCGGGCGGAACCGAGGCCGATATCTTCGTGGTGGATATCGCCGATCCGCGACCGATCAACATCACCCGCTATCCCGTGACGAATAATCGGCCTTGCTGGTCGCCCGATGGATCCCGCGTCTACTTCCTATCGAATCGGAACCGGGTCAACCAGATCTGGAGCGTCGCCTTACGCAAAGAAGCGCCATCCGAGGCCGACAATCCGACGCCTGGATCCGGCGAGCCTGCGTCGGAGAGGAACCCGTCCCCGCGACCTCACGCGGCTGAAGCCATCGGATCCGAGGACCAGAAGGATATCCATCTCCGGGCGCAGCGCCTCACCGGCGGTGACAGCGCCATCCTGCAATACGCCGTGAACCCCGCGGACGGGAGTATCGTGTGTACCGCAGCCCAACTCGACCAGACCGATCTCTGGCGGGTGCCTGCGAAAGGCGGCAAGCCGGTGCGGTTGACCCAATCGGGCGAGGTCGCAGCCGATATCCAGTTCACGCCAAAGGGAGAGGCGATCTATTACGCGGTCAATCGTCAGGTTCGTACGATCAGGCTGGGGACGGCGCCTGTCACTCCCGAGCGGATTACCCTGGCTGCAACCGTCGTAGCGGACGCGCGGGAGGAGATCCTGGAGCTCTTCGATGAGGCCTGGCGGGCCATGCGGGACGGTTTCTATGATCCGAACATGCACGGGTGTGATTGGAATGGCGTTCGAGAGCGGTACCGACCCGTTGCGGCGACGCTGGACCGAAAGGACGACTTCCTGAGCCTCTTCACCATGGCCCTGGGCGAGCTCAACGCTTCCCACTGCGGCATTACCGCCCGGGCTGCACCGGGCGCAAAAGACACGGCTTCGCTGGGTATTGCGCTCGACGACGGCTATTCCGGACCGGGTGTACGAGTCGGGTACGTCATGCCCGAAGGACCCGCAGTACGTCCGGTGCAGAAACTTCGAGTCGGCGATATCATCGAACGGGTGAACGACAAGCCTTTGGTCAGCAACGAGGAGCTCTTCGATGCGTTGCGGGGCGCTGCAGGCCGGCAGATCCCGCTCACCGTCCGGAGCGAGGATGCAACGACCCGGGTCGTGCGTATTCGTCCGATTACAGGGGCCGCCTATCGAACACTGGCCTATGATCAGTGGGTCCAGAGTCGGAAGGACCTCGTCGATAGCCTATCGTCCGGCAGACTCCTCTATGTTCATCTCAACTCCATGAACGCATCCAACCTTGACAAGTTCACCCGGGCGGCCTTCGGCGATATGGAGGGGCGGGATGGGCTGGTCCTCGATTTGCGCTTCAACGGCGGTGGCAGCATCGCCGATGAGATCTTCGCGATCCTCCAGAAGCGGATCTTCGGCTGGAGAACCGTCCGAGAGGACACGAAGCCTTCAACCGCTCCTCTACCCGTCTTCTCAGGAAAGGTTATCGTCCTGGCGAATGAGGCGTCCCTGAGCAACGCGGAAGTGTTCCCCTGGGGGTTCAAGGCGTTGAAGCTCGGCAAGGTAGTCGGGCGTCGCACGTACGGCGGTGTGATCGGCACGGGAAGCAGGACTCTGATCGACGGCGCCACGCTGCGCATGCCCGCCATCGGAGCCTATACGCTCGCAGGTAAGAACATGGAAAACAACGGCTGCCCGCCCGATATAGAGATCATTCCGACACCTGAGGAGATCGTCAATGGAACAGATCGCCAGCTGCAGCGCGCTGTGGCCGAGCTCCTCCGGGAACTTGGACCGGTTCGGGCGCGTCGCACCATCCACCAGCGCCGATAACGGCCGTGGACGATTTCCTTGACATCGCCGAACTGCCGTCGTATAATGCCGATAGGCAACCGATATCCTACCGATGATGGTTTGCGCCGAGATACGGGACCATACGCCCGTGACCGGGACGGTGGTGGAAAGACACACGATGAAACAAGAGATCTCGCCCGTAGTGGCCGTTATTCTGATCGTTGTCATCCTCGCCGCGATTGGCGGCATCTACTTCTGGCGGACCGGCAGCGTTGCCGGGAGCGCGGGCGATGGTCCGCCTCCAATGCCGCCGGGAGCCGCCGAACAGCTCGGTGAGGCGATGAAGAGAGCCGGTCAACAGCAGGGCGCGTCCGCACCAGCGGGACCGGCAAAATCGGGACCCGTGCTCGGGCCAGGCGGCGTTCCGACCCCGCCTACGCCTCGATAGGCGGATCGCGCCAACAGTCGTATCCTCGCGTTGGTGACCATACTACAACCGTAAGACCAGGACCGTCGATCCTTCCGATCGGCGCAAACAACCAAGGAGGTACCTGACCGCATGAGACGAGGCTTTACGTTGATTGAGCTTCTCGTCGTGATCGCGATCATCGCGATTCTAGCAGCCATCCTGTTCCCTGTCTTTGCCCAGGCTCGTGAGCAGGCCCGGTCGATATCCTGCTTGAGCAATACCAAGCAGATCGGCCTGAGCGTCAAGATGTACGCGCAGGACTACGATGAGGAGTATCCCAACGGCACCTATCCGGGGCCGCGCAACTGGGAAGTGAACATGGATGTCGACCCCTACGGAGCCGGACCGCTCCTGGACTGCTTCGGTATTCTCCAGGGCTGGAACCCCGGCGACGGCGGGCCGAACTATACCGGCTGCGCCTATGGCGGCGAGTTCTATCGCCATCTGATGCATGTCCAGCTCGGGCCCTACCAGAAGAACAAGAACATCTGGTTCTGTCCATCCGACAAATACCGCACTGCAAACCCCACCAACATGGGACGCGGGCTTCAGTCCTATCAGTGGTTCCCGAACTGGATCTACAACGGGTGCTGCGGCGTTGACGTCCGTTATCCCGACGGTACCTTTAAGAACGTCTGGGTGATGAACCCCAACGAGAAGTCCGATTGGATCGCGGAGCGCATCCTCTTTGCCGAGCGGGGCATCTTCGGCTGGGACGGCGCCGATGCGATGACCGGAGCCTGTACGCCGGATAACGGCCGCAGGACCATCTACAACCACGCCCGAGGCTATAACGTGACCTACTTCGACGGCCATTCCAAGCTCGTTTCGTATGGCCGCAAATGGCAGACCATTCCCGCGTCCGGCTGGGGCATCGACTGCCGACCCATGTAGTCCCGCTCGTTCCGTTCTGACAGGAGCGGTTCGATCTCTGTGGAGGGGCGGTTCATCGAACCGCCCCTTCGCCTATCAGGTCAGCAGCGTCGTCCGCATGCACGCGTCCATCGGCCGGGCGACATCAGTATGAGATTGCGCAAGCTGACACGTGACGGCTGAACCTGGATCGCCGCAAGGGCGGCTCGGACGGTCGCCCGACGGCGCTCGGTATACTGCTGGATGTCGGATCCCCTGTTCCCGATGAAGCGATCCGTGATCGTTTGAGGTAAAGCATCTTGATTGTCGACATCCACACGCACATCAGCGACCTTCGCTCACCCGGCTCGATGGATCGCATGCCCCTTTCCGTCGATGCTTTGCTCCAGAGGCTCGACGACGAGGGAATCGATCAAGCCGTTGTCCTCCCCTGGCCTGCATGCCCCGAAGCGGTCACCCTGCCGGCGCTGTTCCTCCCGAATCCGCACATCGTCTCGCAGTTGCGGCTGGCCTCCGCGCATCCGGATCGGTTGATCCTGTTCGGCAATCTCGACCCCCGCTGGGCCGGTAACTCGCCCAATGCGGACTTCACGCCTCTGCTCGAGCGGTTCATCGAAATGGGTTGCCGGGGCATCGGCGAGCTGGCCGCTGGGATCCCAATCGATGATCCCCGAGTGGTGAATGTGTTCCGTCAGTGCGGCGCGATGGGTCTGCCCGTCCTGATCGAAACAGCGGGGCCCGGTCTCGGGCGCTATGGCCTGATCGATGAAGCGCACGCTCCCCGGCTGGAGCGGGTACTCGGGCTGGTTCCCGAGGTGATCATTATCGGACACGGCCCGGGCTTCTGGGCTGAGATCGGCGAAGGGCTCACGGACGAGGCCAAATCGGGATATCCGAGCGAACCAATCGGGGCGGGCGGAGCTCTGTGGCGCCTGATGAGAACGTATCCGAACCTTTATGCCGATATCTCGGCCGGCAGCGGTTGGAACGCCCTGACACGTGATCCGGCGCCTGGCCTGGCGTTCGTCCGGGAGTTCATCCATCGCCTTTGCTTCGGCACGGATACCTGCTTTGCCGACGAACGGGGCAGGATGCCGCAGCTCGGATGGCTCCGGGATCTGAGATCCTCGGGGCAGATCACTCAGGAGGAGTTCGACGCCATCTCAGGCGGCAACACCCTGCGACTCCTTCGATGATCCGGATCATGATCGGAACGGCCCGTTCCGAACGACGATGGCCGCAGCGACCAAAGGCCGCCTTCTGGCTGCTCGGTTTGATCCTGACCTGTTGTGTCGGCCTCCATGGCGCAACCCGCACTGAAAACACGGAGGCGATGGTCCTCCGAGATCGATGGGGGAGGGACCTCCGAACCGCAGGTGTCACGCTGGTCGATTGGGAAGGGCATATCGCAAATCCGGCTGTGGAGCTGCTCCTCGATCTCGGCGAGCGCGTGAACCTGCCGGCCCGGGTGGTCCTGACCGCAAACGGCTGTCGTCTGATGTTCAATCTGTTCAGCGAAGTCGGCCCATCCGGACCAACCAGGGTCCTGCTGTACGAAAGCCACGAACGATCGGCCCGATTTCGCATGGCCATCGTTCCGGATCGCGCAGGGGGCGATGAAGACTATACGCTGACCGCGAGGCTGACCACCGGTGTCGGAGAGGAGCGTACCGCTCAATGGAGGGTGCGGGTTCTCGACCAGGATCGGCCCGAACCGCCCGCAGCGTTCGTCCATGTGGACTACAGCCAGGATGAGACCGGTTTCTTCCGGGACGCTCGAGTCCGGAGGATCTTCGAACAGGCGGTGGGTGATTGGACCTACTTCCTTGCCGATCAGGGCTTCGAGCCCGTCGAAGCGGGGAGCGAGATGGCGTTCATCAACGAACCGACCACGTTCGAGCGAGGCCATACAGTTCAGAACGCATCCGCGTACACCGGCTATCTCCTCTACGCGCAGGGCATCCAGGCGCCTGAACGCCGTTCGGGCGGCAGGGCGTCGGACACGGGCGGCCTACAGCGTCGTGACGGTCGAGCGCTGGGCCTCCGACGCTCGGGGACCGTCCTTTCAGAGATCACGGGCAACTGGAACGGCCTGGGCTGGTCCATGGAACAGGACGACGATCGGTGGTGGGTTTCGTCCTGCAGCGCCGGCGAACCCCATGACTACTACTCCGTCGTCCGCCACGAGATCGGCCATGCCCTCCTGTATCACCGTGTCCATCCGGCCTTTGCCAGGCTCATGCGCAACGGTCGGATCCATGCCGACGCGGTCCGGGCCTATCTGGGCCAGGAGCCGCGGGTCAACGCATCGGAGCATCTCTTCGAGACGGTCGATCCGATCAGCCGCGTCGGGGCCTTTGGCAATGAATACGGCGGGGACATGCCCAGAAAGCGCTGGCTCCTTACGAAAGTCGACCTTCTCATGCTGCAGGCGGTCGGCTATCGGCTCAGGCCGACAACGTCGCTCGCCCCGCTCGAGATAGAGGCGCCGCGGATCTGTCGGGGCAGTGTCGGCGAGCGGTTGTCCTGTCCGATCAAGATCGCCGGCGGGATTCCTCCCTACAGGGTTCGGGTCAGCAGGGGGGCGCTGCCGGAGGGAGTGGAGCTCAACGACCGTACGGGAGAACTAACGGGCATGCCGTCTCGCGAAGGGCGCTATGCGATCGGTCTCGAAGTTGAGGACGGCGATTCCCGCCGCCCTGCCCGACGTGCGGCGCTCCGCCTGATCATCGACAGACCCTGATGAACTGGAAATCCACCACAATCCCATCGTCGTAGCCCGTATCTCGATCCCGTGGGGATACGCGAGTACCCGCCCATAATCATTGAACAGGCCGGTTTCCTATTAACGCGGCCGGGATGAGCTGGGATGGGAGCCCCAGCATTCGGCCGAGCCGCTCCGACAGGGTAATGCGTATCGGCGCAGGCTTATATTAGAGGATCGGGATCGGGCGGCTGGATCGGAGGGTGATCGGGCCGAGCAGCCCGCTTTCGATCGGCTCGTCGTCCTTGCTCCAGAATCTCCAGGTGGTGAAGGTTTTCCGATTCCGCGCGGGGCGTGGTTCGTCGGACCAGACCCAGGCTGGCCAGGCCGCCAGAGCGGTCCCGCGCCATTCGACGTCCGCTGGCTTACGCTCGTCGCCGATCAATCGGTTCGGCCAGAGATTCGTTACCTTGATCTCGATCCGGTTCACCCCCGGCTTCAGGAGCCCCGTGACGTCGAGCCTGTACGGCGCCTTCCAGAGGATGCCCAGGTATCGGCCGTTGAGCGTCACCTCCGCGAAGTTCTTGACCTGCCCGAGGTCGAGTTCGATGCGGCGCCTCTGACCGGCGAACTCCCGTGAAACCGTCAGGGTGCGGCTGTAGGCGGCCCAGCCCGAAAAATACCGGATCCCCTCCTCCGGGCGGGCGGTCCAGGATACGAGCTTCGGAAAAGTCGCCCGCTCGGGAGCCCCCCAACCGGGTTTGAAGCGCACCGTCCAGGGGCCGCGAACCGTCATGGCATCGGCATCCTTTTGTGCGATCACGGTACGGCTCTTCCCGCTTCGGGTGCGGAACGTATACTGGCCCCGCTTCCACAGGAGGATCGTAGTGCGACCGGACCTGTCCACATCCAGCTGCCAGTCTCTGGGCGCCGCGGTGCGGCTGCCCGGCCCGAGAACGATGGTTCCCCCTTCGGGCTCGGTGGCGCTGCGCACGGCGCCGTTCAGGGTCCATTCCACACGAAGCCGCTTGACGACGTTGGGCACGGGGTCGCCGAAGATCTCATTCGAAGCCTGGACCTCCCGGTACCCCTGAGCGATGAGCTCCGCTACTCTGGCGGTGACGTCGGCGCCGCGGCTGCCGTCCTGCGCTTCATAGCGCGCCGAACGAATGACGATGGTCTCCTTTGGGAGCGGCTTGCCCGAGGCGCCGGCCCGAGTTGCGAGGACAAGATGATCCTTGGCGGCGGGTTTTCGGAATATCACGAACACCGACTCCGCGGGCTCCAGCCTCAAGGACACGAGCGTACGAGATGGTTCATCACGCCACACCGGAGCGGCCTCGATCTTGCCGGTGTCGGCATGCCAGAGCTCCGGCGTCTTGCCGCTGACTCGGAACTGACAATCGACATCGATGGAGCGATACTCCTGATTCGATACGAAATAGACCTCGACCGCGCCGATGCGACGGTGGATATAGGCAAGGCGAGCGCCGTGTCGCGCCGCGCGATACTCAAAATCCGGCTTGAGGTTCAGGCGCCTCAGGATCTCCGACATGGGCAAGCCCCAGAAGACCCTCCCCTTGCCATACGCTCGTTCCTTTACCTTGACGCCGTCGCAGTCCGCCCAGACGGCGGCGCCGATCGCGTCGACCTCCCGATCGCTATCCGGATAACCGGTCAGACTCGGCGATCGCTCCGGGCGCGGGCCCACAACGTACGCTCCGTCTCGTACGAGTTCCTGGATCTTCCTGGCGATAGCGGGGGACATATATCGGCTGTCGGGCAGGACCAGGAGACGATAGCTCATGCCGTCCGGCAGGACGATTCGTCCGTTCCGAACGACCATCCGATTCAGGAGGACGGTGGCATCGCAGCCGTCGTAGTCGTAGCCGGTCGGCAGGGTCGGGTGGAGGCCCGCCCGCTCCGGCAGGTCGTTGGGTCCCGCCTCGCCCACGAAGTAACAGACATCAGCCGTGAAGAGGCCGGATTGTAGGAGGAACTGGCAGCGAGCGATATAGGTGAACCATGCCGATGCCTGATCCCACCATGTGATCGTCCTCTCCAGATGTGTGCCCCATGGTCCCATGGTCATGCCGGGGTAGAGGTCCAACCACGGCTGGTGGGCATACCGATGAAAGATATAGCGGTTGATACCCTGAGTGAACACGTAATCCCCGAGGGCTTTGATGCCGTAGGGCTCCACGAGCCAGCGCCCCCGCGCTTCGTCCGCCGTGAACGACTCGGCGCCGACGATCCTGCGGCCGTTCGTATGGGCCGCCGCCGCCGCTAGCTTCAGGGTTTGTCCGGCGCCTCCGTTGGGTACCCAGAACTCACCCATCGGGATATCGGCGATACCTCCGGCCTGGAGGTTATCGAATGTCCCGTTGCCGTAAGGTTCGGTAGAGAACAGGAGCCCGTTCCGGCGGCAGAGCTCCGCGAAATAGGCGTAGTAGTTCTCGGCCCAGAGGTCGGACACCGTCCGCCGGAAATCCCAGAGAAACCGTTCCGTTACATCGATATTCGCCACCACGCGGCCGGTCAGCGCAGGGATGTATCGGAGCAGATCGTACCCACGCCGACGGGCGAACTCCTCGCGGAACGCCGGAGTCCAGTTCTGGTAGCCGGTCTCATAGCTATCGATCAGCGCGTTGTTGAGAACGCGAGCGACGTTGGGGCCGGCTGCCTCGATGACGCGGCCCATAAATCCGGTCCAGAACGCGTCCATGGCCGGACGACTGAGTTTGTCGACCTCGAGCCCCCGTCCGGTAACCGGCGCGGGGGCGTTCTGCGCCCCGGTGCACGTATGGCCGATGCGAATGAGGGTCCAGCGGCCAGGAGGGGCGTCCCACGCGAGAGATCCGTCCGGTTTCATATGGCCCGTGATCTCCCGGATCTCGCTCAGGGGCGCACCCGGCGGCGCATCGGCGACGATGTCCGGATCGCGCATCGGAGGCCGATCGAACCCTGCCTTCGCGTGGGCATGCCGGATTCGATAGGCCGCAGCGGTCGGCTCTGCAGGGATCGGCATGGCGATGACCGCGATGTCTCGATAATAGCCCTGGCGCGTGGCGGGCTGATCCAGTCTGATCGAGATCCGTCCGGGCCCCTCGACATCCCGTTCGGTCCAGGTGAGCATCTGCATGGCATGTTCCGGCGTAACCCACGGTCCGCCGCTGCTGGACCATCCGGGGCAGTTGTGGATGCAGACCTCGAGCCCCAGACGGGCGGCTTCCGCGATGGCGTGTCTCGTATGCTCCTGCCATTGCGGGCTCATCACCGGGATGGGGCCATCCGGGATCCCGCAATCGACGTTGAAGATCTGCACGCCGCCTATTCCCGCTCGCTTCATGGCTTCGAGGTCGGCGGTGATCCCTTCCTTCGAGGTGTTTCCGTTCAACCAGTGCCACCACGTATGGGGTTTGGCTCCGGCTGGAGGTCGGCGGAAGCTCGCCTCCAGCGTATCCGTTATTCCGAGCGCGGCTCCGAAGGGCAGAGCCAGAAGCGCGGGAATCACGCCGAAACGCGCGGTCATTCGCAGGATCGATCGCATGGGCGCACACTCCATCGGGTCGCCGTCTCGATTGGCCGGCCACCGTACCGATAACGCCTTCGACATCGGAAGTCTCAATACCTTCGCCGATCCCCGAGCGATTGCGCTGCGAAGCCGTGTCTTCCCGTGGGGTGACCCATGGGCGTCGGGCAGACGCGCGAGCTCCGTCCATCCCGACCGCTTATCGAGCACGGCCCCGGTCGGCAGTATCCCGCCCGGCCTGCGGTGGTACAATCCCGTCATGGTCCGGCGCGTCTATGCCCATAACTTCCGGTGCTTCCAGAATACCGAGATCGATATCGCCGACCGGCGGCATGTGCTCCTGGTTGGGCGCAATGGTTCGGGTAAGAGTTCTCTTCTCGACATCGTCCAGTCGTTCCGCCTGCTCGCGGTCGGACGCAACCAGGCCGACGAGTTCCTTCCTGATCGGAGCGTCACGGCTCTGCCGTCCTCGGCGCCGCAACCCCACCCCCAGCTCCGTCTGGAGATCGACATGGACATCCCACAATGCGGTGTGGCGTCCTACTCACTCTCCCTGGAGCAGCCTCCAGCCTTCCGGAAGATGCGCGTGGCCGAGGAGCGGCTGGTCGTCGACGGAGATAATGTGCTCGAGCGAAACCTGGCATCCGTCCGCTTCGCAGGAGCGGACGGCAAGCGGATCGAGTTCTCGCTCGATTGGCATCTGATCTCGCTGTCCGTGATCGGCGTACCGACCGATGATCATCCGATCGAGCGATTTCGGCGCGAACTGCGCAGGCTGGTACTCCTCCGGCCGGTTCCGTCCACGATGGTGGGAGAGGGAGGGGCCCAGGTGGCTGTGCCAGATCCGAGCTGCCGAGCGTTTGGAGACTGGTTTCGCGAGACGATGAACGCCCATCCAGGAGCCTACGAACCGTTCCGTACCTATCTGAAGGAGGCTCTGCCGGGGTTTGAGGCAGCGGCAAATCGTTCGTCCGGACTGGGGGTCTGGAGCCTCGAGTACGAGTTCCGGAGCAACAGCGGCGGGCCGTACAGCATTTCGTTCGGCGATCTGTCCGATGGCGAAAAGTGCCTCTCGGTTGCGGCGCTGACGTGCGCCCTCGCCGAAGCCGCGCCACCGATAACGGTATTCTGGGACGAACCGGACAGTTTCGTCGCTCTACCCGAGATACAGCGCCTTATCGTGGCTCTTCGGCGGGCCGCGCGCAACGATGGGCAGTTCATCGCCACGTCACACGATGCTGAAGCGATACGGGCCTTCACGCGGGAGAACACGCTGATCCTCTTTCGGAGCAGCCATTCCGAGCCCTCCCGCCTTCGACCTGCCAACGATCTGGTCGCGCCTTCGGACGACCTGGCCGATGCACTGGCACGGGGCGACGATATCGCCTGACCTGAGATGGTGAACAAACACCGGCCACACGTGCTGCTTCTGCCCGAGGATGCGGCCATCAAAGACGTTGCGATCGGCTTCCTCGATGGTGTGGATCGCCAGCTAGCGATGCACATCGAGCGGTCCGCTGGCGGCTGGGCGAAGGCCAGGGATGCCGTCGCCACCGATTGTTATCGGCTGGCGGCGTATCCTGAGCGGCGTCTGGTCGTCGTGATCGACTTCGATGGCCACACGGAGCGCGGATCCGACATTGAGATGGCTTGCCCGGCGGCGATTGCCGATCGCGTGTTCGTGGTTGGGCCGCTGCATGACATCGAGGACTTGCGCAAGGATCTTCAGAGCGCCGGAGCGATGGACGGAGACACACTATCGGCCATTGGCCAGGTGGCTGCCCGCGATTGCAGGGAGGGTGCGAGATCTCTGTGGTCGCATGATAAGCTCATACACAACGAGCCGACCTACAGACGCCTGCTCAAGGACGTTCGGCCAAGCCTCTTTGAGGATTAGGTTCTTGACCCTTGGCCTCGGACGAGATTCTGGATCTTCCTGGCGAGAGCGGACGAAAAGAAACACGGTCCGGTTCTTTTATGAGGCAACGATCCCCCTTCGGTCCGACTCTTAGTGAGGCAATGCGGGTTATTGACGCTCCGACTCTGTCGTGTTACAATGCAACGGTTAGCTTGCCTTAGCAGCACGCTGCATAGCGGTCTGGGTCTGTGGATCATGGATCCGCACGATCCGGTCGGCCAGATGCACCATGGCATCGAGCCTGCTGTTCTACCCAATCCACGCGGCGCCTGCGCGCCGCCAAGGAGATACGCATGCCCAATCGTCGACGCGCGTTCACGTTGATCGAGCTTCTTGTCGTGATCGCCATCATCGCCATCCTCGCGGCGATCCTGTTCCCGGTCTTCGCCCAGGCTCGCGAACAGGCTCGCAAGACCGCCTGTGTATCCAACACCAAGCAGATTGCGACCGCGGTGATCATGTACACGCAGGACTATGACGAGTTGTTCCCCATGAGCATGTATGTGACGGCGCCCAACATCGGCTTCGCCGTCTACGATGCGATCGCACCCTACATGAAGAACGTCGACATTCTGCGCTGCCCGAGCTTCGCACCGGGCATCGATTGGCAGGAGCGGTTGGCGCGCGTCGGGCTCGTGCCGCAGACGTTCCGGTACGTCGGCTACGTGCCCAACCTCGGTCTCTTTGGCGAGAATCTGTGCGGAACGCCGTTCAACAAGAAGACCCCGCCCACGGCGCTGCCGGCGGTTCAGCTCCCGGTCGAGACGGTCATGCTCTTCGACGGCTATATGAAGCGAAGCCCGCTGCTCGACTACTACAACTTCCTCGCCATGGCCCGGCATACGGAAGGGATCAGCGTCAACTTTACGGACGGGCATTCGAAGTACGTCCGTTACAGCGCCGTCAGCAACATCGGCGGCCTGATCCCCGCTGGATTTCCTAATGCCGGTCAGCCCTACTACCGCTGGCGAACCAATGAGCCGCTGGCCAACACCGAATCGGCTCTGGAAGCCGTCGCCAGCACGCCCGCTAACCCGTACAACGACCTGCATGGCGTTCCGGGCACCCGGATCACCGACTCCGAAGATAGCCCCTGCCCGTAGAACTCCCGCCGGGGATCGGCATTTCGACGCCGATCCCCGGCTGCACGGCTGCCTCCGGTACACTCGATTGGCGCGGCAACGGCGCCACGATCGCCTCCGGCCCTATTCGCGATGGTCTTGTAGCCACCCGGGTTGGCGAGCCTGCAGGTAGACTGGACTGGGAAGCGCTCGCGCTTCATGGTGAAGCACTCTATGTCGGACCCGAATCCCGTCTCATCACGGCTGCGCGTTCCACTCTCCCTCGAGAATGTGACATGCGTCGGGCCGAATGGCCCCGTCCTGACCGATATCAGCCTGACCGTCGACGAAGGTGAGTGGATCACGCTCTTCGGGCCCTGCGGCTGCGGCAAAACCGCGCTCCTGAACCTCTGCGCCGGCTCCCTGCGGCCATCGTCCGGCGCTCGCCTGCAACGGGATCATCTCCGCATCGCCCTGGCCTCCGAAATCATCGGACAAGCATGGCGCGGATCCGCCAGAGCTGAGGTGGTGCGCCGGCTCGCGAGGGCAGGCGTTCCCCAGTCCAGACGTTTCGCCTATGCCGATGCCGCGCTGGATCTGATGGGTCTGGCGGATCTCGGCGATAGCCTGAGCCGGGCGCTGACGCATGGCCAGCGGGCGGGCCTGGAGATCGCCGCCGCGATCGCTTCGCAGCCCGATCTGCTGCTGCTCGACAATCTCGTGTCGGCGATGCCGGAGCCGGTTCGAGCGCGGTTATTTGCCTATCTGGACGATCGGCGCGGCGTGGAGGGGATGGCGGTCATCCATGCCACGTGCTCATCGGACGAAGCCGAGCGGGCGGAGCGGGTTCTGATGCTGGATCGGGGGCGGATCATCGCTTCGGCAGCGCCGGGCGATCTCCTCGCGTCTCACGCGCCCGACACCGTCACGATCGAGGCCGCAGACCCCGCCGCGATCGAGCGAACCCTGACCGGCGTCTACGACATCGCGATCACGGAGACGAGGGACGGTCTCCGGTTTACCTCCGCAACGTCTCAGGAGGACGCGGCAAGGGTCCTGCGGCGCCCTCCCGAGGGGTTCCGCGCTGTGTACATCACCCGAGGCGATTTATGGCGCGCCCATGCGGCGTTGACGGCACGATCTACGGAGCGTCCCTCAGCAGATCGAGATACGCCACCTCGTCCGGACTGAGCACGATCTCCAGCGCTGCAGCGCTCGATGCGAACTCCTCCGGGGTCTGACAGCCGACGAGGGCGAAGACGTTCATCGGCTGGTTCATCAAGAACGCCATCGCGATCTGCGGCACGTCCGCCCCTTTCGCCGCGGCAAGTTCCCGGACGCGATCGAGACGCTCGAAGCTCTCCTCGGATCCATAGCACCGGACCGCTTGTTCCTCGTAGCCCTCAGTCCAGCTTGCCGCGTTCTCCCGGGTGATTCTGCCGGAGAAAAAGCCTGCGCCGAGGCTCGACCACGATAGGACCGCGATGCCGCATTCCGCGTAGTATCGACGAGCGTCGGCTCCGCCCGGCCCGCCGATGCTGATGCAGTTGAGCCACGGCTCCTCCCGCTGGGGCGCGAGCGAATATTGCGGGTTGGTTACGGCGAACGGGATGAGACCATGTTCGGCGGCGTATTCGTTGGCAGCGCGTACTCGTTCGTAACTCCAGTTGGACCCGCCGAAGGCGCTGATGCGGCCGGCACGAACGTGCTCGTTCAACGCTTCGACTATCGGCCCCACGGGATAATCCGGGTCATCCCGATGCAGTACGTACAGATCCACGCTGGGCAGCTGCATCTCCTCGAGCGTTTTATCCAGATCCGCAGCGATGTCCTCGGGCGTCACGCGACGGCGCTCGGCGTTGTGGTGCGCGCCCTTGGCGAGGATGACGACCTGATCGCGCACGTTCCGGTCCCGAACCCATGAACCGAGGATCCGATCCGTCGAGCCGTACACCCGGGCGGTGTCGAAGGTGGTGCAGCCCTGGGCCAATACCGCGTCGAGGAGTTTATATCCCTCTTCTTCGCCCCGTCCGGTCGCGACAAGGGAGCCGAATACCAACCGCGAAACCGGTTTGTCGATACCGGCGATAACCCCGTATTTCATCCATTGACCTCCATCGGATAGCGGACGCCCCAGAGCGCCCTGAGCTGGTCCATCGTATCCACAATCGCGACCGTTTCGTCCAGTGGCAGGATAGGGCTTTCGGTGAGCCCGAGGCGAACGCAGCGACAGGCTTCAGCGACCTCGTATTCGAATCCCGATGCCCTCTTGGGCTCATGGTACTCCGCAGTTGCGCCTCCACGCCGTACGGTCATCCGCTCGGGAACCCACCACGGCGAGGGGATGCTGATCGAGCCCTCGGTGCCGGAGACGATCGCCAGATGGGGTGTGGTTACCCGGACGCCGGTGGTAAGGGAGGCGAGCGAGCCAGACGGATAGGCGAGCGTGATCGCGGCCGCTTCGTCCACCCCTGTTTCCCCCAGAACGGCCAATCCCGAGACGCGGTTCGGGGTCCCGAGGAGCATGGACGCGAAGGAGATCGGATAGACGCCGACATCGAGCAGCCCTCCGCCCGCGAGCTCCGGGCTGAACAGCCTGCTGTCGGCGTTGAAGCCAGCTCGGAAGCCGAAGTCGGCGGTGATCAACTGAATATCGCCGATCTCACCAGTCTCGACTATCGTCCGCAAACGGGCCATCAGAGGGAAGAACCGCGTCCACATGGCTTCCATCAGGAAGACGCCTTTTCTCTTCGCCGCATCGACGACCGTCTGCGCCTCACGCGCATTGACGGTGAAGGGCTTTTCGCACATCACCCCTTTGCCCGCTTCGATCGCGAGAAGCGCGCAGGGGGCGTGCATCGGATGGGGTGTGGCGACATAGACAAGGTCGACATCGGGATCGGCAACGAGGTCCTCGTAGCTCCCGTACGCTCGGGGTATGTGCCATTTCTCGGCGAACGCCCGGGCGCGTTCCGGATCCCGGGAGCCTACCGCGAGGACCTCGGCGTCGGAGGTCGCACGGACGCCGTCGATAAAGTTGCGCGTGATGTTGCCGGGGCCGATGATGCCCCAGCGGATTGGATCGGCCATATATCACCTGTCGGGTTCAATAGTCCGGGTTCAGGCTCTGCCTGGTCCGTTTCTGAATCGTTCGCCGGATTGGCAGTCCGATCCTGCGAAGTTTTGCACGGATGTTGACGGCGGATGCAGACAGGCGCGCGGCGATCGACGGTTCGACGAATATCGCAGGAGATAACGTCTCGGCGATCGAATAGAAGCATCGTCGGCTGCTGTTGCCTGGCCGGTTCGGCCGTCCATATCATCGTACGGAGGTACCACGGTGTACCGATTTCTGATCCCAATCATCAGCGCAATCGCCCTTGCCATCCAACCTGCCAGCGCCGATGACGCTCTGGCCTCGCTCGCACGGCCGCAGGACGGTCGGAGCATGCGGGCGACCTCGAGCTTTCGCCTTGGCGCCGACGGCAAGTACGATCCCAGGGCCGATCCTCTTGGCGACCGAACCGAGCGGAGCAACTACGACAACTTTCGGGTAGCTCCCGGGGCGACGCATACGGTGATGGACGTGAAGGGCCCGGGCATGATCACGCACATGTGGTTCACATTCCTCGGGCCGGAACCGGGCGGATGGGCCGGCGCCGGTTCGGCCACTCATCAGGACATGCTGCTGCGGATCTACTGGGACGGCAGCGATCGACCCGGCGTCGAAGCGCCCGTCGGGGATTTCTTCGCCAACTGTTTTGGTAAGCGCAGTGAGGTCAAGAGCCTGCCCGTCATCGTCGAGGATGCCGACAGTTACAACTGCTTCTGGCGCATGCCCTTTCGAAAGTCAGCCCGAATCGAGATCATCAATCAGGGGACCAAGCCGGTCAATCTCCTCTACTACAACGTCGATTGGATCAAGCTCAACAAGCTTGCGAAGGATACGCCCTACTTCTACGCGCAGTATCGCCAGGAGTACCCGGTAAAGAGCGGGCAGGACTATGTTGTGCTGGAGACGGAAGGGAAGGGGCATTATGTCGGCACCGTCCTCGCGGTCCGCACTCGGAGCCCGAGCTGGTTCGGCGAAGGCGATGAGAAGATGTGGATCGACGGCGAGGCCAGGCCGTCCATATGGGGTACGGGCACCGAAGACTACTTCCTGTCGGCGTGGGGACTGAAGACCACGAGCACGCCCTATTTCGGCGTACCGTACTTCGATCAATGGGGCATTGTCGGCGGTCATACCAGCGCCTATCGATGGCATCTGGCCGATCCGATCGTCTTCCAGAAGGGCATCCGCGTTGCGTTCGAGCATTGGGGCTGGATCTCGCCCGACGAAAACCCCGAGAAACGCTCCATGAGCTGGAACGAACGGGAGGACGATTACTCAAGCGTCGCCTACTGGTATCAGACAGGCACGCCCACATTCCAGGCCAGAGCTCCAGAAGGCAAGGATCGGCGTCTGCCAAATCTCGACCGTGTGATCGCCTACGCGCGGGACTATAACGATGCGAAGCGCCGCGGAGAGGGCGCCGCGCAAACGCAGCAACTCCCCTTCTTCGAAGGGCAGCAGCTTCTCTATAAGCCGGAAAACGAGGCGGGCGCATGGCTGGAGATCCCGTTCCATGTGGAGGTAAAGGAGCCGCTTCGGCTGCTTCTGAACGTTGCGACGTCGTATGACTTCGGCGCCTATCAGGCGTATCTCAACGGAGTCAAGATCGGCGCTCCGATCGATCTCTATTCAGCTGATATCGCCAGCAAGGAAGTGCATCTCCTGGACTTCTGGCCAGATCCTGGCGACTATACGATCCGCCTTGAGTGCGTCGGCAAGAATCCGGCGTCATCGGGCTGGTATCTCGGCATCGAGTCGGTACGCCTGCGGGAGCGGCGACCGCGCGTCAAGGAGTGGGGCTTCGAAAAGGATCGCGACTGGAAGAAGGATCCGGTCCTCCACGGGTAGTCGCAACACTGAGCGAACCGAGGAGCGGCAACGATAGGTCCGTTCTACTCCGCGATGTGCTCACAGCCCTTGCGGAGGGCGCAGCCGCCTGCATCTCGCGGCAGATCGTGGAGGACGGCCCTGATCGTGGGGGGATCGTGCGGCCGGATTGGGGTATCGCCGAGCCGTCCGGGTCTGCCGGATTTCTGGGGCTGGGCGGCGTTCTGTACTGCGCGAGGCATCTGCGGCCGGGCGAGACCCCCATCGGGCCTCCCGATGCGGAACTGATCCCCGCCCTGCAGAGGGCCGCGGAGTATCTGCGGCGCGTCCAGAGACCGTCCGGCTGCATCGACCTCAGGGACTGCAACTACGATTCGGCGCCCGATACGGCCTTCGCCGTACAGGCGCTCTGTCCCGTCCTCGAGCTTGGCCGTCGAGTGCAGGGGCCTTCGACGGATTGGACGACGCTGATCACGACGATCGCCCAGTTCGTCCAACAGGCCTGCTCAGGTATGGCCAGCGGCGGCTTCCATACTCCCAATCATCGCTGGGTGATGGCGGCAGCAATGGCCTGGGCGGATCGGCTCCTTCCGAACCTCGACGTCCAGAGCACCGTGGCGTCGTATCTGGCCGAGGGGTACGACATCGATGGCGATGGGGCTTACATCGAGCGAAGCGCGGGCGTATACGACGGGATCTGCGATCGCTCCTTGCTGATCCTCCACGAGACGCTCGGCGATGAGGCGGCCTATCGGACGGCTCGCGCCAACCTGCGGCTGGACCTCGACCTCCTACACCCGGATGGATCCATCGAAACCGGCCTGTCGCGACGACAGGACAGGTTCGGCAGAGCGGTTCCGGCTTCGCTGGCGCTGCCGCTTCTCATGGCGCACCGAACCGAGCCCGATCCCGCATTCGAAGGCGCCGCTGCCCTGATCTGGCGCCGGACCAAGGGCGATGCGGCCGGTCTCGCCTGGCATTTGTTACGCCACGATCTCGACGGGTTCGGGGCTGACGCCGCCGCGAAGCTTCCGCCAGTCACGCACCGGTACGGATGTTCCGGTCTCTGGCGCTCGCGCCGAGGCGAGATCAGCGCGACCGCGTACACCGGTTCCACCCGCCTCTTCTCGCTCGTCTACGGTGAGGCCGAGATCGCGGCCGTCCGGATCAGCCAGAGCTATTTCGGCGTGGGTCAGTTCGTGGCGGACTGTTCTACCGAGGTCGCTGGCGGTATCGTGCTTCGTTCGGAAGGGAGGCGCGAGGTCCATCGTCCCGGGTACGAGCTTCCCCTCGGGCGTCCCGTGGAAGCGGAGACCTGGTACGAGCGGCGGGGCGAGCGGGCCTGGCGCGAACTGCCCCGGCCCGTTTCGGAGCTCGACATCATCGAGATGGACGACGGCTTCGAACTTGTGTATCGCACCGTGGGTGGCATGGACGATGTGACCGCCCAGATCGCCCTGGATTTCCCGGCCGGGGGCATCTGGGAGACCGCCGACACCGCGTTGCGCCCAGAGGCCGGGCAGGCGCTCTTCCTGAAGCAAGGGTACGCGAGGATGCGCTACGGCGTACGGGCCATCGTGATCGGTCCGGGCGCGGATGCGCACCGGATGTGGGCGATGCGGGACGCCGAACCGGCCCCGGACTATGTGCGGATCCTCCTTACGTTCGTCACGCCGGTACAACACCGGCTCCGCATTCGGACCGTGTCTGGCCCGGACGTCGAACGCGACTGGTGTTCCGAGCCCGCCGGGCCTGAGGACTGATGAGCGGATCCGCTGCGCAGGAGAAGATCCGTTTGGCAGAGAATCAGCCGACACGGCAGTTCCGTCGTACCGACCGCATGGAGGCGCCCATGGCCCACATCATCAACCGTCCTCTGCGGAGCCCGTTTCGGAGCCGGCTGCGCGCAGGCTCGGCACGGCTCCTGGCCGGATTCATCGCCCCGCTGCTGCTCATTGGGGCTGCGGGGCTCTTCGCGAGCGCTCCGCGCGTTACGCGGTCGGCGGTAGACGCGGTCTATACGACGGACGGTCGGTTCATCGCCGTCGCCGATCAGACGGGTAACGAGGTGACGATCCTGGAGCCGTCCCGAGGTCGGGTGACCAGACGAATCCCGCTGCGGATGCCGTGGGGCGTGTGCGCGCTGGACGGGCGAGTGTACGCGACCCTGTACGATACCGACACCGTGGCCGAGATCGACCCTTCGACCGGCCGGGTGGTGCGGCGCCTGAAGGTCGGCGCGTATCCCAGGGCTATCGCGGCGCTGCAGCGGTCGAAGCGGCTCCTCGTGGCGAATACGGGTACGGGGGATATTTCCGTTATCGACCTGAAATCAGGCAGGGTTGTGCGCCGGCTGCTCGGGGGCGCGTCGATCGGCGGGATCGGGGCAACGCCCGACGAGACGATGGCCATCGCGCCCGATCTGATCCCCGTGGGCGACGCCCGGAGAGAGGATCATGCCGCGACCGTCGGACTCTTCGACCTGCGGACCGGCAAGTCGCTGGCTCGCGTCGCCCTGCCGGCAGGAGCTGTAAATGCCCGCGGCGTCGCGGTTACGCCCGATTCGCGGTGGGCCATGATCGTCCACTCGATCGGCCGCTACAACGTGCCCACGACACAGCTGGACCGTGGCTGGGTCAACACGAATGCGCTCTCGATCATCGATCTGAAGTCCCGGACGTTGTATGCGACCGTCCTCCTCGATCAGGCTCAGGACGGCGCTGCCGACCCCTGGGGCGTGGCGATGGATCGGCAGGGCAAACGGCTCTGGATTACGCTGTCGGGCGTACACGAACTCGCTGCGATCGATTTCGAGCGGCTCATGCGCTGGATCGCAGGCGGTCTGCCCGACGATCACCCCCTTGCGAAACCGTCCCCGGAGTGGTCGATCACGACGCGCAACATCTGGCTGGAGATCAAGGAGGATCCGGAGAGGCGGCGGGACCTCGTGGATGATCTCTCGGCGCTCTATGTCGGCGGTCTCATCAAGCGATATCGCCTTGCCGGGCACGGCCCGCGTGGGCTGTGCCTGTCGCCGGACGGTCGACGTCTCGCGATCGCGGAGTACTTCAGCGGGAGCGTCAGCCTGATGGACACAATAAGCGGAGCGTTTCAAACGGCGTCCCTGGGCCCGTCCGGACCGCCCGACGCCGCGCGCAGAGGCGAGCAGCGTTTTCACGACGCCACGTTATCGTTCCAACGCTGGATGAGTTGCGCCACCTGCCACCCTGATGGGAGGGCGGATGGCCTCAACTGGGATCTCCTGAACGATGGGATGGGCAACCCCAAGAACAACCGATCCCTGCTCAACGCCCATCGGCCCGGACCGAAGATGGCGCACGGTATACGCGCCACGTTCTCCATCGCGGTGGCCGCGGGGTTCAAGTTCTTCCATCGAACGCCTCAGAAGGGCGAGCAGGAAGACATCGAAGCCTACATCCGATCCATGCGCCCGTTCCCGAGCCCGCACCGCATCGGACCCGATCGATCCCGCCTGAGTCCGAAGGCGCTGGAGGGTAAGGCGCTCTTTGAAAGCAAGCGGACGCGCTGCGCCTCCTGCCATTCGGGACCCCTCTTCACCGACGGCCGGATCCATGACACGGGCACTAGGGACGAATACGATACGGCCGGCACCTTCGTTACCCCGCCGCTCGTCGAGGTATGGCGGACCGCTCCGTACCTGCACGATGGGAGCGCCGTAACGATCATGGACGTCCTGACCGGTTCGAACCGGTCCGATCGGCACGGCGTCACCTCCCATCTTAGTAGGAAACAGCTCGAGGCTCTGGCCGAGTACGTGCTCTCCCTGTAGCGCCCTTCGTCGTCGCCAACCCGTTCAACGAAACGCCGGCGGCCGCACGCCCTTTGGCAGGCTCCGGAGGTAGGCAGCATAATCGTTATAGAGCTGAATCGCTCTTGGATTGCCGTTCGGCCGCTTGCTGCGCGGTTGCTGCATAAAGCCGAAAAAGGCGTAGGCGGTCAGGACGTCGACATGCCGCTTCTGGATATCGATCTGCTTCCGCACCCGATCGATCGAGGGCGGATATGCATGGCCGTAGCCGTGTGCGCCGTCCATCTCCCATATCTCCAGGTCGGTCCACAGGTGCTTGCCGGTGTCCGCGTGGACCGCGCTGTAGTCTGAGTAGATTCCCTCGAGCGCAGCGATTCGCTTATTCGGATCCCAGGTGTTCACATACGGCATATAGCCCGACCCGACGGCGTCCTGCGGCGCGATGATGTCGACCTTGCTGGCGCGGATCGTATCTGCGTTCCATATCGGGGTGCCCGCCGGCGCGATGAGGACGGGCTTCTCGGGCGCTAAGCTCTTGCAGAACTCCGTCACCGGGTTGTAGTAATCGGCCGATCTCGCGAGATCGTTCATCTCATGGGTCAGGTACCAGCCGTAGAAGGAGCGATGGTGGCCATACCGCTCCCAGAGCTCCCGGGCGACGTCGGTCGCCACCTTGATCGCGGCCCGGTTCCGATCCGCCCAACCCGGTTTCTCGAACTCCCAGAGCAGATGGAGGTCGCCGCTCCGTCCCAGGCCGAGGAACACCTTCTGTCCCGTCCGGTCCGCCTCCGCCATGATCGGCTCGATCACGTCAACCTCGCAATCGGCCGCCCGGACGAGCTTCTCCGAATCCCGATCGTAGAACTCGACCTTGCCCGGATAGAAGAACCGACCGTACCACTCCGCGTACGTGAAGATAAGGATCCGCATGCCGAGTCGGTTCATGGCTCGGACTGCGGATCGGATCTCGTTCTGGACAGCCGCCGGACCCTGAGCGTCCAATCCCTCCGTCGCGCTCAGACCGTCGAGCCATGCGCCCTGCAGATAGGGCAGCGCGCGGGTGGGGGCAGCGACCACGTCGAGAGGCCACGAACCCGAATAGGTGCGGCCCGCGCCGACGGCCCTGTAGAGCAGACGTCTGCGACCCGCCTCACCTGCGGTGGGCCACCAGGCCGATGCGAGGGCGGTTCCGCCCGACGGCACGGTGATCGTCTGTTCGCCGATGAAACGCTCCGGTACCCGGCGATCGGCGTGGAACGTCACCCTGTATGATCGGGGCTGATCCGAGGTGTTCCGGAAACCGAGGCGAAGCTCTACCCGAATACGATCGGTTACCGGCCCCGGAGGGATCACGAGGAATCCTGATGGAGCGCGGGAATCGGAAGCGGACTTCTCGCCCGCAGCGGCGACCGCGAGGCCGATGGTGACGGCAGTCGCCAACAACGCGGCGGTCAGGATGGCCGGACATCCTCCGGTGCAGGGTCCCACGCGATCGCCCTAGATATCGCCGATGCGAGGGAGCAACTCCAGCGTCCAACCTAGCATCCACGCGAGGTTCTCCGGCGGCCTCGGTTCCGATTGGCCCGTGACGGGGTGGTAGCCTCCGGTGGTCGTCACATCCGGGGTCAGGTGCGCAAGCAGCCATTCCGCACCCTTCTGCGCCTTCGGACGGTAGGTTGCGACATCGCGATCGCTCAGGATGCCCGCGTCTCGGGTCCGGAGATACGAGAGGATCGCGCCCGCGGTCTGGCCGACCCATCGATCGTCCCTGCCCTTCATGCCGCATGCGCCGTCGTCGAACTGGCATGCGTCGAAGTGCCACCGCATCGAAGCGGCGCATTTCGCTGCAATGCCCCTTTGCATCCCCTCACGATCGGTGCGAGGATAGAGCGCGGTCAGAAAATCGATGACGCCGACCGACGAAAACCCCCAGCCCATCTCGCAGGAGGGCGTTCCGGAAAAATGCTCGATCTGATCCGCGAGCGTCGGCGCCACGACCCAGGTGCCGAGCGTAGGCGACCAGCAGCCCTTGTACGTCCCCGGTTCCACATCGGTGAGGTAGTAGAGCGCGAGGCCCTCGGCATCGATAAGGACATCGCGCCGTTCGGAGATCGCGTAGTACGCCGTCAATCCGCGGCCCATATGACAGTTGTCATCCGAGTTCGCGCAGTCCTCGATCCCTTTGTCGGGTACGCCGTAGCCATTCCTGTAGTAGCTTCCATGTCCCCAGCGCCAGAGCCCGAGCCATTCGTAGAGTGCGGCGGCCTTGCCGTCGAAGCAAGCCTCCTCATGATGCCGTTGTCGAAAGGCGCCATAGGCCGTCAGGGCCATGCCGTACTCGAAGGGGAATGCCTGGTAATCCCATCGCTGGCGTCCGTTCCACGGGTTGCGCATGGCCGCGATGTAGAACGTCGCGTAACGATCGGCCGCTTCTCTGTAACGGAGGTACCCCGTCGCGTCATAGGCGGAGTACAGGCCGAGCGCAAGGAAGGTCGGACTGTGGTAATGGGTCGAGATGCAGGGATGTTTGGTTACGAACGGACACCGCTCCGGGTCGGGGCGGCCATACGCGGTTTGCCATTCGACGAAAGCATCGGCAAGAAGGGCGATCGTATCATGCATGGTCGAGGTTCTCCATTGTGGGCAGGTCGTGGCACTAGACGACTGCGCCGCCGGGTCATCAGGCGCGGCCCGTCGGCAGTGGAATGATCAGGAGCGTATCCGGTGTTCGCGCCCCGACGGCATGGGCGGCGCAGCAGAGGCGGTTCGGGCCGAGGGACAGAAGGATGGGATGGGCGAGGCCGTGGATCGTCGCGTTCGCGAACGGGCGGATCGGTCGCAAGTCGGTGACGCTCGAGCCGCAGGCGAACGAGAGGCCGGACTCATCGTCATAGGCAAGGGCCACAACGCCGTTGCCGAGCGCCAGAAGCGACGGTTTCGTTCCCCGTAGGCCGGTGGGCCGTGCCGAGCTCCAGGTGGCGCCGCCATCATGGCTGAAACTGACGACCAGTTCGTTCGTGCCTCCGACCGATAGAACCGCGGCTAACCCGTCTTCCACCAGGGCCAGATCGGCGCTGCCGATGGTCCAGCCTCCACCGACGACCTCGCCGCTGAGGAACCACGACCCGTTCGGATACCGTCGTCTCAGCAGTCGGCAGCCCCCTGTGGCCGCATCGGGCGCCAGCCGGACGGCCCCGTCGCCGGTAACGACGTCGTGCGCCGTGATCGGGGCTTCGTTGGCCGGGTCGTAATAGGGCACGACCACGGCGTCTCGTTCGTCGGAGGCGGATTCCGCGAGGAGGCAGGTTACGCCGGAGCGGCGCATCGCCCGGGATCGGCGGAAGAACGCCTCCGTATCGCCGGTGAACCGGGCGAAAAGGCTAACAGGCGCGGGCCCCTCGTGCATGGACGGGCGGGCATCCTGATCATAAAACCAGCAGATCTCCGAAAACGCCTGCACAACGCCGTAGGCGCTGCCCGCGGCGAACCACGTATAGCCCACATCGCCCGGACGAACCTCGGCCGTGGCGTTTTCGGGCGGTACGCAGACGAGCTCCGGGAGAATCACTACCCCCTCGCTGCCGGAATAGGACGCATGGTGGCAAACGCTTGCGACGGGCAACGCCGCTGTGATCGCCCGGCAGGTCTCCGGCGCTTCGTTCTCTCGCGGCATTGCGATCGCGGTCTCGCCCGTATGCAGGAAGGTGAAGCGAATCATGTTGCTTAGAATAGGATTTTGCCCGTCAGGTCCTTGACAACGGGCAACATGTAGCATAACATAAAGCTCTGCGGAATGCAAGCGTTTGCATGAACGATCGGACCCAATGATAGAGCTAGATACGAACCAATCCCGTCGCGACCACCCTCAACCAACCGGCCCTGCCAAACCCATGATGCCGGTTGAGCAGCGGCTCACCATCGGACGAATCCTCGCCGCGCTGGCGGTCGGCTTGATCCTGATGGGCATGACCAGTCTGGCCATCCGATATACCGAGATGGTCACTGGGCGATATGTCAGCCATGGCGTCCCGCCACTGCCCGCCTTCGCCTCGTTGCTCTTACTCAGCCTGCTCCGTCCCGTGCTGAGGAAGTACGCCCCGCGACTCGCGATGACGAACGTCCAGATGCTGATGATCTATACCATGGTCGCCGTATCCACGGTCATCAGCAGCCCATACGAGATCCGGGCATTTCTGCCCCATCTGGTGTCCATGCAGTACCAGGGGCGGACGGACCCGGCGATGGCGGAGTACGCGCGGCACCTGCCGACCTGGCTCGCTCCGCGTGATCCCGCCGTTATCGAGGCCTACTATGAGGGCGCACCGGGCAAGCCCTTCCCGTGGCGGTTCTGGATCGGTCCGTTATTCTGGTGGTACACGTTCCTCAGTGCGCTCTTTATCGGGGCGTTCAGCATCGTCACGCTGGTGAAAAAGCGTTGGATCCAGGAGGAGCGGCTTACGTTTCCGCTGCTCGCGGTGCCCCTTGCAGTTACCTCGGACGACTGGCGCAGCTACGGTTCTGCGGCGAGCCGCCGAACGATCTTTATGCTCGGCTTCGGTGTCGCGGCGGCCTATAACGGGATCAACATCCTCCACACGGTCTATCCGCCTGCGCCTTCGATCAGTTTCTTCATCCCACTGCAACAGTACTTTGTCGATCGGCCCTGGACGCCCTTCGGCTCCGCGTTCATCATCTTCTTCCTCGAGGCGATCGGCATCGGCTATTTCGTGCCGCTTGAGATCACCTTCTCGATATGGTTCTTCTACTTGCTCAACCGAATCTTCGCCGTGGCGGGCACCGCCATGGGTTACGATACGCCTGGCTTCCCCTTTACCCAGGAGCAATCGGCCGGCGGCTACATCGCGATGGGGCTCGTGCTGCTGTGGGGGCTCCGGACGACGCTCCGCAAGAGCCTGAAGCGGGCGTTCAGTCGGATCCCTCGCGGATCCGAGGCGGCGGACGAGCGCTGGGCGTGGATCGGTCTCATCGCATCGGCCCTCTTTGTCGTCGGATTCCTGACGGCAGCCGGTATGGCGATCTGGATGACCCTGGGTTTCCTCAGCATTTTGCTGATCTTCGTGATCGTCGTGGCGCGGATTCGCGGAGAGACCGGCGTGCCTCTCGGGTTCGTCTATCCGTACGGCATGCCCCGGGAGATGCTCCTCAACATCGTCGGCATTCCTCAGACGATTGCATGGGGCGGAACCGGCTCGTTCGTCCTCCTGTCGAGTCTGTCCTGGCTGTCGCGCCACCATTTCGTTCAGGAGCACGCGGCGTACCAGCTCGATGGCGCGAGGATCGCCCACGATACGCGAACGCCCTATCGGACGCTGGTTCTCTTCGTCGGGATCGCGTTCGCTGTGGGGCTTGTCGCCGCCTTCTGGATCCATCTGAACGCCTACTATTCCATCGGCAGCAACATGGCGGGCGGCGGGGGCGGTTCCGGAGAGTTCCGAGCCATGGTTGCGGGGCAGGAGTATCAGCAGATGGCCTCGAGGCTCGCGGCCCCGCCGCTCCGAAGCATCCCCAAACTCGTAGCCAACGGTGGCGGTTTCCTCGTGGTTCTCGCGTTGAGCGTGGCCCGCTCCTACTTCCTGAAGTTGCCGCTCCATCCGCTGGGCTTTGTCATCGCGACGGCCTACGGCGAATCCCTCAACGCCTGGTTCGCGATCTTCATGGCCTGGCTGCTGAAGGCGCTGATCCTCCGGTTCGGCGGGTTGCCCCTATACCGCAGGGGGATCCCGTTCTTTCTCGGGCTCACCATCGGGCATTTCCTCCTCGCGGGCGTGGTGTGGCCGATCCTGAGCCTGTTCATCGCCCCGGAGGCGAGCCAGTCCTACCCGATCTACTTCGCGGGATAGTCCGATCGGTCGGAGCGCCGATGGTTGGACCGATCGGACCTCTGCGCGGCCTGGTGACCAATAGGCTCGGGCAGGATCGCGCGGCAGGAATCGCGAACGATGGTTGCGAGTTCGCCGATGTCCATGCCCGCCTTCCGATTGATGACAGTGGTTGCGCTGATCGCCCTGCGGGCGGTCTCCGCGGTTGCACTGCCGCGCGGGGTGGAGGTCCGATCTGCGGCTGGTCTGACGGTCTACTCCGGAGACTCGGCGACGGCAGCCTTCCTGATCGTCAATCACGAGACCGCCCCTCGGACCGTGACGCTGACGTTGACCTGTGATCGGGGAACGGTCACGCCGCAGCGGCAATCGGTGGATCTCGACGCACAGGGCTGGAGGCCGATTCTCGTGCACGCTACGCTGGAGGAGGCCGCCGGCCAAGCTCGGATCACGGCATCGGTCGGCGCCTCCAGCGCCTCCATTGATCTCGTGCGGGGAATCGACCTCACCCGCCTGACATGGAAACAGCTGTTCGTCCCGCCGACTGAGGAGGACACCGCCTATGCCGCACCGTCCCTGGACGATCGCGGATGGATGGACCTGCATATCCCTGCGCTGTGGAATGACAACCGTGCCGCATGGTGTCGCGTCGGCGTTCGGATACCCGCCGCATGGAAGGGGATGCCCCTTCGGGTTGAGCTCCGGGCGGTGGACGACAACGACATTACCTTCGTCAACGGGAAGGCGATCGGACGCACCAACGGATGGGATACGCCCCGGTCCTACACGGTCCCGCAGGAGGTCGTCCGCTGGGGAGAGGTGAACACGATCGCGGTTCGCGTGGATAACCCCACCTTTGGAGGAGGCATCCATCGCGCACCGGTTCTGCTCATCGCTGGGAATGAGGCAGAGCCGGTCGGTAACGAGAAGGAACCGCCCGTCGCAGGCGTGGCGCGGCCAGCCCCGGGCGTCATCGGTCAGCCGCGCCCGCTCCGCCCGCTCCATGTGGATCGGGGCGTGCTCCGCTATCCCGACGGGACGGAGGTGGCCCTGTGGGGCGTAAACATCTACCCACAGAGCTGGCATCAGTTCGAGAACATGCGCCGTCTGAAGCTCAACATCAAGAACACCCTGATGACCGATCTCGACCATCTGCAGCAGATGGGCGTAGAGGCGATTCGGATGCATATCTTCGATCGGGAGATCACCGACGGCGAGGGGCGCATCCTGGAGAACGAGCATCTGGATATCCTCGATTTCCTCGTGTCCGAATGCACTCGGCGCGGTCTGTATCTCTATCTAACCCCGATCGCCTGGTGGGGCGGCCCGAACGAGAATCCTGCCTCGTTCTCGGCCCAGACGAGCAAGCCCGGTATGGTGTTTGTCCCGTCCAGCGTTAGGGCCGCGGCCCACTATCTGACGGCGTTCCTCAACCGGAGGAATCCGTATACGAACCGGGCCTACAGGGATGAACCGTCCCTTTGCGTCCTGGAGGTGATGAACGAACCGGCCTATTTCCTGTATGGAGACATCGAAGGGTCCGGCTATCCTCCTCAGGGGGAGTCCGAGGCCGTTCTGGCTCGCGATCGGGCCGAGTTCCGACGCCAGTGGTTGGAATGGTGCGCCGCGATGGGCGCCGAACCCGAACCCGGCCTGTTCTCGCTCTTTCGGTACGATCAAATGCGCCGCTACATCCGGGCGATGGTGGGCGCGATCCGTGCTGCCGGCGCTCGACAGCCCATCGCCCTTTCGTTCTTCGGTTCGAATGGCGACGATATCGTCCAGGCGATCGCCGATTCCGAATGTGACGCCGTGACGGTCAGCGCCTATCCGGGAGGATGGGAGAGGGTCAATGACGGCCACAACCTGATGCGCCACGCGGCCCCTCTGGTCCTGGATGCCCGCTTCAACGACAAGGCGCGACTGGCTTATGAGTTCGACACACCCGCAACCAACACGAGCTGCTATCTCTTCCCCGCCTTGGCTGCGCATTTCCGGGCCGGTGACGTGCAAATCGCCTGTCAGTTTCAGTACGACAGCATCGGTACCGCACGCTGGAACCTCGACTGGGAGCCGCACTGGTTGAACTGGCTGTACACCCCTGCCAAAGCGGTGAGCTACATGATCGGCGGCGAGACCTTTCGTCATACCCCGCGAGGCGTACGGTATGACGTGGGTACGTGGGAATCCCCGGCCCGTGAGCTGCGAATCGGCGCCATGGCCACGTCGGTCACTGCCAATAACGGAGTGTTCATCACGAACGATACGGCGCTCTATGCCCGCTCTCTTAGCCAGGAGAAGGGCGGATGGATGCCGTCGAGGCTCCCTGTCGATCCTCGGCGCGTCGTGGGGACCGGATCATCACCCTGGGTCGACTACGGCGGTCTGGGCGCCTACGTGCTAAGGCGAACCTCGGCGCACCGGATGCGGCTCCTGCTCAACCCGGACGCCCGGCTGGTTGGCAACTCCATCGCCGGCGGGCTCTCCGCGCCGGTCGCGGAGCTGGAGAGCCGACCCCACCTATTCCGTTTGAGCTTGCCGGGCTGGCAGGCGGCGGAGTGTCGGCCCGCGCTCGGCGGCCAACCGGTACCGCGCACCTCCGGCGGGTGGCTTCTGATGCCGGGGGAATATGAGATCACCAGAAAGGCGCCGAAGTCCTGACCACCGCCTGTCCTGTATCTTGATCGTCCGTACATCCGAAGCGCGGCTCCTGATGCTGTGTTTCTTCGATATCATAGGGAGGATGCCGTAGGGGAGCGTTCGATGAGGATCGTGAAACGAAGTACATGGATGTTTGCAGTCGCGTTGGCGATGGCTGGCGCTTCGGGGAGGACCGGGAGATTGGAGCAACCGACGGTGGATCGTTACTACGCCCGTACAGCCGTTCGAGATGCCGACGGCATTCTTGCGCCCTGGTATTCCGGCCAGAACGGCCAGGTGGATTGGAGAGTGCGCATCGCTGCTGAGACCATGAAGCGCTATCCCTGGACAGAGAACCCCGCAAAGGCGCCCCACTATGTCTACAACGGGACATGGCGGATCGCGCAGGACGGCACGATAACGGTGCCGCAGCTGAACGATTGGGATAACGGCGATCTGGGGCAGCGCGCTGCCTACATCCTCACGGCCCTTGTCGATTACTACCGGTACACCGGTGATCCTGCCGCCATCGCCCAGATATCGTTGACTGTGGACGGGATACTGGACCATTGTCTGACAGGGAAGAACCACCCGTGGCCAGGCGTCTTGATCAGCGTACCCATCAAGGGCGTTCCGTACGGCAAAGCCGATCCGAAGGGTCTCATCCAGCTCGACATCGTCGCTGAGGTCGGCATCGGCCTCGTACGGGCCTATCAAATGGTGGGGAATGAACGCTGGTGGACGACAGCGAAACGCTGGGCGGATCTGTTTGCTCGTCACGCCCGCAAGGACCCGCATCTATCGCCCTGGCCCCGGTACGCCAACCCCGAGGATGCGCTCTGGGAGGATCTGCAGACCGGCGGAGTCGTCTTCATCCTGGAGTTCCTTGACGAGGTGATGCGCCTCGGTTATACCGGTGCGAAGGGCGATCTGGCGGCCGTGCGGGATATGGGCCGTCGGTACCTGCGAGATGTCCTGCTGCCTCGCTGGACGGTGGATGACACCTGGGGGCGCAACTACTGGGACTGGAATGATCCGGTGCAGGCCGAGAACGTGCTCGAGTTCGTCGCCCGGTACCTGATGGCGCACCCGAAGGTGTATCCCGACTGGCGCCAGGACGTGCGAAACATCCTTACCCTGTTTCTCAATCGAACCTCGGTGGATCCCGCATCGAGCGGCGGCGTCTTCAGCGGCGCCTGGGCCTATCCCGAGTCCTCCGCGTGCTGCGGCCGCTCCCTCTGGTATGGTCCGATGGAACTGGCTCCGGTTTACGCGGAACTGGGCAATCGGACGGGGGATCGGTGGGCCCTTGAGATCGCTCGACGGATGATGATCCTGGCGACCTACGATGCTCATGAGACCGGAGTCGTAGAGGACAACATCGACGGCGGAGCGATCGTGGCCGACGGCTGGTTCAAAATCGCCCATCCGATGGCGCTGAAGCATTGCCTCAACGCGATCGGGCAGCAGCCCGAGCTGTTTGGAGCCGCGCGCGAGAGCCATCTGGTTGCGACCAGCCATGTCGTTTCCGACGTCATCTATGCCCCGGGGCGGATCGAGTACCGGACCCATCCGGCGGCTGGCCCGACGACCGACGTATTGAGAATGTCCTTTCGGCCTGCGAGGATCACCGTGGACGGCAAGCCATGGACGATCGGCAAAATCGCAGGCGGGCACGGCGCGACGGTGAAGGGCCTCCCATCGGGAGACTGCATCGTCACCGTCCGGCGCGATGGGACCCGATCCGTGGTCATCGAAGGACCCGATCCCGACACGGCCGTGTTCCGTTATGAGGCTGGCGGTCCGCTTCGTTTCAACGGGAATCAGGTGCGGATCGTCGGCGAAGTCGGCCCCGATGGTGGACTGGCTGAGGTCGTCGTAGATGGCGAAGTCCAGCGGACGCTCGTGGATTGCTGGGCTCCAATGCGGCGCCGCGGACAGACGCTGTATTATCGCAACGGACTGGCAAACGGCGAACATCGCCTCGAGCTGCGGCCCCTCGGCAAGGGCAATCCTGTGTCGAACGGCGCTCTGGTGAAGGTGTCGGAGATCCATACGTCGGCGGCGATCCCGAGGGCCGCCGCGGCCCCGTCGACCCCGTGTCTATCGGCGCCCGCCCCGCAGCGGGTGATCTTCGGCTATACCGGTAGGAGGGATTACCGAGCGTCGGACGGGACCCTCTGGCGACCGGCCACCGAGTGGATCGCTCGGCTGGGCTTTCAGGCGGATATTGTTGCGGCGGCGTGGCGGACCCAGCCCCTGCAAGCGACGATTTCAGGAACGAAGGATCCGGAACTCTATCGGTATGGCGCCCACGCGCCGGACCTCACCGCCTTCTTCACCGTCGCGCCCGGCGACTACACGGTCCGGCTGCATTTCGCGGAATACCGCCGTGTGCCGCCCGATCAGCGCGCGCTCAATATTACGATCAACGGCGAGGTTGTTGCCGAAAGGGTTGATCTGGCGGCCTCAGCAGGGGGCGTGAATCGGGCGCTGGTCCTCGCCTATCCCGGGGTTCGGGCTCGGAGCGGGACGGTTGCGGTCCGGCTCAAAGGGCATCTCGGGGCCGAGGCCATCGTTCATGCCATCGAGATCCTCCCCGGACGCGTCGGCGCTCGAGCGCGGCCCATCTCCCTTCCCGAGTCGTCCGGCGGCGTTGGGAATCTGCTGCGTAACGGAGGGTTCGAGGAGACCGTAGCCGGTTACACCGGCAGCCTCGGCAGTCGAGCCAATGCCTACGGCTGGACCTATCTGTTCGCCTCGCCGATCCGGTCGTACATCTGGGCTGAAACCGACTACATCCGGCATCCCGAAATCGGCCTGCCCGAGATACGGACCGGCCAACAGGCGCTTCGGACCCATACGGACGGCTACGGACATACGATGATCTATCAGGATGTCCGCGTGGACCCCGGTAGGGAATATCAGGCCGAGGTCTGGGTGCGGGCCGCGGACATTCACGGCCGGGGATTCGGCAAGAACGCGGGCGATCGGGCCGGGCTCGTTCTGCAGGAGCTTTCCGAGGACGGCTCCATGGTTCGGGAGCACAGGGGACCGAGTCTGACGGACGCCGGCGACTATCGTCGGTTGGAGATGCGGTTCCGTACTGCGGATGGAACGCACCGAGTACGGTTCATCCTCGAAGCGGTGCAGCAGGCCGATTACAAGGAGAGTCACGTTACGTTCGACGATGCTGCGCTGAGGCTGATCGGACCCTGACCCGGATCAATCGCAGGGACTGAGTTCAGCGCTGGTGCGCGACGCTGGTCCCCGTGCTTCCCGGACCTGGAGCGTCTGTCACCTACAAGCTATAGGGCGTCAGGTCGGGCTTATCGACGCCGAGGATATCGTAGACGGCGTTCCGGACGATGGATTCGCACTCGGCTGTATACATCAGGCTATCGTAGTACCGATGCGCCTGCTCCACCTCGTACCCGCCCAGGGGGTAATCGGCTGCCGTGGGCAGGTAGTTCAACGCCCCGTTGGTGCAGCCCAGGGTAAACACGGGCTGATCGGTCTGGATGTCGAAGTCGAGTGCGTACTGAACGAAGACCTCCGCCGGCAGTCCGACGAACTTGGCTCCGCCGATACTCAGAACTTGAATGGGAAACTGGCCATGCCACGCATCGGGGCCCGCTTCGGCCATGGCGCGCTCGGTGCGACAATAGGCCACCATGCCCTGGGCGTGGAGAAGGGCTCCCATGTTGTTTGTCGTCTCGAACTCCGCCGCCTTCCTCTCCCAATCCTTGATCTCCGCATCGACGACGCCGATCTCGCGCGGGGGCAGGAACGGCAGCTCCACCGTTCGTTCGGCGAAGCTCAGAGGCTCATCATCGTATAGGGCCGTCGCATCGCGCCACGCGTGGAGGGCTGCCTCGCCCAGGATGCGCCCGTTGTAGGCCGCAGAAATGTATGTGCTTCGGCGGAGCGGGTTGATATTGCCGCAGCAACCCTGCAGGAACAGGGGCGTCAGGCCCATCTTCCCTTCACTCCGGACGTGATCGGCGGCATAGCCGCAGAAGTCCGCTGTAATGCGCAGGTTATCGCCCCCCAACGTAGTGCCGTGGCAGGCGTGGGAGAATAGGAGCCCGAACGCTCCGCCTGACGGCTGTGCCATGCTCAGGACGTCGACGTACGGAGCCACCGGTCCGGCGTAGTTTTCCCCGAGTACCGTTGCACCCGTGGAGTTGAGCGTTTGACGCCGATTCACCCCGATCTGAACGGGCGCCCGCCCATAGGCCAGCTGGGCTGGCTTCATCGTCTCGGCCGCCTGACGGGTCATTCCGACGAGCTTGCGGACAAGGACATCGACATAGGCCTCGTCTCGGGAGCCCATCGACGTGTACAGGCCAAGGTTCGGTCCGCCATGGGTGTGCGAACAGTTGAGCATAATTGCCTTCGGATCGAGCCCGATGGCAGAGGCGATCCCTTCGCGGATCCGCGCGACGAGGTCGTTGGGGAGAGCGATGAGGTCCATCGCCAGAATGGCGACTGCGCATGAGCCGTCGTTGAAGACCGCCGCGCGAGCGTGAAGCTCATCGTGAACGTGGGTGCATCCCCGGGGTCGAAAGGCGTAGCCGGCCATCCAGACGCCCTGCGGCGGGGTGATGTTCGTCTCGCATACACCTGCGTAGAGAGGCATCGACATCTCCTATCAGAACGCGATCGGCCCTGTGCTGTCCGTAAGGCCGAGTCTGATGGAGTGGATTGTACCCGACCAGATCGACGCCGATCGCTAGAGACGCGTCCCGACCAGAGTCGGCCCCTCGGTAGGCCCGAATCCCACGTTCTCTGCCCAGGAAAGCGTCAACCGGTCGTCGTCGAAGACTGCGACGATCGTACGGATGAAGGGCGTTTCGTAGAAGCAGGCTTTGATGGTCAACGTCTGGGGGGATGTCCAGGCGGCCATCGCCGCCACCGGCGTCGGCGCGCCTCCGCCATACCGCGTTCGGCCGCGGACCCAATCGGTCAAACCGCAGACAAGGGGCGGGGTGTGCTCATCATCGTCCAGCGTCAGCGTGACCCTGTTGGGCGTTGCGGCGAACGCAGCGTTCCGGATCCCCGCGCTGTTCCTGGCGATGCGATACACCGTCCCCTGGAGCCCGGAGGCCATCGGGCTCGTAGCCGCGCCGGCTGGCGGCGGCACGCGTTGACGGCCTGAGGCCTGGCGGAGTCTCGCGTCGGCTTCGGCAGTTCCCGCATCTTCGGAGCGCATCGCCGGGAGCAGATCGTTCCACACAGCGTTCAGGATGGCCCCCATGTCGGCGACGCCGCTCGTGATGGCGATCACCGCGTCCTGCGCCGGCAGGACGATGCAGTACTGGCCGAAGGCTCCGTCACCCCGGTACGCTCCATGGCGGCTGCGCCAGAACTGGTAGCCGTAACCCTGGGTCCAGTCGTTGTTCGGGTCGTCTCCGTTGCTCACCTGTCGGCTGGTCGCGGCGTCAACCCAGTCGCCCGAGATGAGCTGGCGGCCCTCCCATACCCCTCGCTGGAGGTAGAGCTGCCCGAAGCGGGCGATGTCCTCGGTCGTGACGCTCAGGCCCCAACCCCCCGTGTTGATCCCTTTCGGACACGTTTCCCACGTCATGCCCCGAATGCCGAGGGGCTCGAAGATCCGCGGGGTAAGGTATCGGAGAAGCGTCTCACCGGTCGACTTCTGCAGGATCGCCGAGAGCATATAGGTGGCGCCGCTGTTATAGACGAACCGGCTGCCCGGCGCGTGTTCGACCGGCAGAGAGAGGAAGGTCCGTACCCAGTCGCCTTCGGTGGTCCGTACGGTGCGGCCCAGTGTGTCTTCAGCGTGCCCGGTATTCATGGTTAGAAGGTGCCGGATCGTCATCGCCTTGAGGTTGGCGCTCGGCGTCGGCGGCGCTTCCTCTGGGAAGAACGACAGGACACGGTCCTCGAGACCCAACCTCCCTTCGGTGACGGCGAGCCCGATCCCCGTCGACGTAAAGCTCTTGCTCAGGGAGAACAGCATGTGGGGGCGATGCGCTTCATACGGGGCCCACCATGCTTCAGCGGCGACCCTGCCATGGCGGAGGAGCATGAAGCTGTGCAGGCCGCCGACATCGGCGTTCACACGGTCCAGAAAACGGAGAACGCGCTCCGAGTTGATCCCAACCTCCCGGGGCGCGCATCGCGCCAGCCTGTGCGAACGCCCATGATTCGATGCCATCGTTTCCTCCCCGATGAGACATACCGCGGCGATGCCCGTGAGCGATCGCAGCGCGTCCCGCCGTGTTACAGGCCCCCGTATCATCGCAGCGTCGGGAGCGAGCCCGCCTGAAGCCCGAGCATCTCATCCATCATCGCCACCGCGCCGCGATAGGAATGGACCGTCGGCTCGAGAAGGATCGCCTGCAGCAGCTTGGCTCTGGAACCCTCATCGAACGCCTCGACCAGAAGCCGATGGATGCTCCCCTGTGTGCGCAGCAGGGCGGCAATCCCTTCGGGCAGCGGCTCCATACTGCTCGCCCGGATCCCGGAGCCATCCGCGTCAGCCGGAACCTCGACGACCATGTCGTCGGGCAGATTCGGGATCGCGCCTCGGTTGGGAACGTTGACCGCCTCGATCTTCCGGGCGATGCCGCAGCCCAGCGCCTCCATGATGGGTACAGCAAGTTCGCCCGAAGGCCGAACAGGCCCGTCGAGATCCTCGTGGACTTCAGGCGCCGGACGCATCCATGGGCGGGTTGTCTTATCCCCGCTGAGCGAATAGACGAACTCCGGGATGCGCCCCGTCTCCCACGGCTCTCCCTCTTCCGGATCGTAGTAGAAATGCATCTCACTGGCGACGAACTCGTCCGCCCAGCCTAGGTACTCTCCGTAGTGGTTGGCGGCCGGCGATGGCCACAGCCCGTACCGCCGGAAGAGCATGCGCCCCAGCGCCAGATCATGCCAATCGGTGAGAGGATCGCCTGCCGCTTCTGCCTCCCGAAGACGCGGATACAGGTCCTCGCCCGTCTGACGATCGCGGATGCTCTGGAACCATGTGAAATGGTTGATGCCGCAGGCCGGGCCGTCAATCCGTTCCGGTTCGATGTCCAGGATCCGGGCGATCTGATGGAGCCCCATGAAATAGCCATGGCACAGGCCGAAGACCTTGATCGACGTAAGGCGGCTGACGGCCTCGCAGAGCTTGTGCTCGGGGTTCGTGAAGCCCAACAGGGGCGCATCGGGGCAGAGCCGCTCCATCGTCCGCGCGATCTCGACCGTCGGTCCCATGTTCCGAAGGGCGTGGAAGAGCGACCCAGGGCCGCCGTTCTCCCCGAACACCTGTCGAAACCCATAGCGCCGCGGTATATGGAAGTCCTGGGACCAGCGCAGAAACCGGTCGACCTCGATCGCTTTGACGACGAAATCCGCCCCGTCGAGCGCTTCCTCGAGGCGGGTCGTCGCAGTCAATCGGGGCGATCTGCCGAGACGTTCGCCGACGCGGCGCGCATACGCCTCCGCGCCTGCCAGAGGATCGTCGAGCCGGTCCATCAGCCTCAGGGTGAGCCCGGAGTCCCAGAGCGGCTGGCTCAACAGGACGTCGCGGATGATGGAACGTCCGAAGGAGCGACTGCCCGCACCGATGATGGCGACGTTCATGCGTCGGATCTGAGCTCAGCGAGATAGGTGCGGACCTCCCACGGCCTGAGGCTGAGGTCCACCGCATCACCATCGATCACGACCTGCCCCTGCGGCTCCTCGATGATGCTCGCCGTCCATGCTGCGCGCACGCCGGGCAGCCAGAGTCGGGCGTGGGCGACGTGGCGTCCGGCGGTTTCGTTGACGCGAATGACGATATGGCGGCGGTCCGCAGCCGCTGGCTTCAGGCATGTGATCATGGCCGATTGGGGATTGGAGAGCCGGGGAGCGGCTCTGGGCAGCCTCGACTGGGCGCCGGATCGGGCGATGAGCGGTTGGTTGAAGCCCGCCGCCTGCGCCGGGATGCTCGCGTCCCGCCAATCCCCTGGATGGGGCACGAACGCGTAGCGGAAGACGTGCGTGCCGATATCGGAGATGGCGTCCGGGTCATACGCGCTTCGAATCAATGTCAGCCGCAGCCTGCAGCCCATGGCGTCATAGCCGTATTTGCAGTCGTTCAGGAGTGCGAAACCGTAGGTTGGACCACCCACATCCGCCCATCGAAGCGCCGGAACCTCCTGTCCGTCGGACGGGCGCTGGGCTGCGGCAAAGGGGGTCTCATACCAGGCTTCGCATTCGGGCATCCGCCCCGTAAAGGCAACTTTAAGGCCGGGAACCCCCGTTTGCGGATCGCCGAGCTCGTTCCATTCGACCGTGGTCTCGAAATCGATCCGGGCCAACCGGCGGTAGAAGATGATCCGCTGAACGATCCGGCTCTTCCGGACGGCGCGCTCGACCTCGATGACGCATCGGACCGGGCCGGTTTCCACGATCCGGGTCTGGGCTCCTGTGATCAGGTTGTGTACCGCCGAAAGCTCCTGAACCTCCCATGCGGTCATCGCATGGGGCAGCTCCTCGGTGATCTGGAACACGTTGAGCCCGAGATCGGGGCGGGCTGTGTCCATATAGTCGCTCGGGCGGCGCATACCGAAACCTACGAGCTCACGATGAGCTCGTTTGTCGTAGAAGCCGACGAGGACGCCGCAGTCCCTCCGCAGATAGGCCAGGTAGTGATGCGTGTCGATGCGGAGGTAGGGCGCCGCCGCCGCGGCCTCGGGCGTATCGGCCTGACGACCGTCCGCAGGCGCATACGCGGGCTCAGGCGTCAGGTCGGCCTCGGGAGCTGCGGCCGGCTCGAGGATTCGATAGACCGCCGTCTCGTAGGCCGGTACCTCGGCGATGAAACCCAGACCGCCGTCGACGTACTGCGCCGGAACCGTCCGCCCTTGAGCGTCCGCCAACGTAATGGAGCCCTCGCCGTTAAGGTCAGCGGCGATGACCCAGTCTTCCCGGTGCAGGCCAAGAGGGTTGACGACGACGATATCGCCGGGGGAAGCCGGGCTGATCAGCGCCTCCAGCGCCGTGCCGGATATCTTCTCGGCAGTCGCGCGTACGGCCTCGAAATCCTCCCGGTTCTTGTTATAGACCTCGTGGATCGCGGATCCGTCGAAGATATCGTGGAACTGGTTGAAACAGACCGCACGCCACGCCTCGCGCACCTCGTCCATCGCGCCGGGACCGCTCATCGCCATGAGCGCCTCCGCCGTGGTCAAGAGGTTCTCGCCGTGGCGGTTGTACCGTTTCGTGTCCGCGTGCGTGGTATAGCATCCTTCGAAGATCGTCGAGGATTCGCCCCGATGCACCGGCAACGCCACCCCTGACGCAAGGAGCTCCCGGGTATACGCCTCGGTTGTACTGCATCGAGCCGCGGGAAGGAGAGGAGTCCCTTGGAAGCGTCGCAAGGCCTCGAGGTTCTGGCGGGACGGGCCGCCGCCGTGGTCGCCGATGCCGTGAAAATGGACCGCACAGGGGTGCCCGGCGTGGAACGCGCGGACGACGGCTCGGGCCAGGTCCGACGCGTGGATGTCACCGTTGTAGCTGGGTGTCGAAAAGGCGAGGATCCGGGTGCCGTCCTGCCCCTCCCACCAATAGGCGGGCCATGCGTCCGGTCCGCCAGGGTTGGCCCGGTGGTGATAGTAGCGCTGGGCTCCGGCGGATACGGCGAGCTGGGGCAGATTGCCTGCATGTCCGAAGGTGTCCGGAGCATGGAACGTCGACGGCCTGTAGCCCAGAACGTCGCGGGTATAGGCGCATCCCTCCAGAAGCTGCCGCGCATGGGCTTCCCCGGAGGCCATGTTGACGTCGCCTTCCACCCAGGTCATGCTGATCGGCTCCCAGCGGCCTTCGCGGATTCGCTGCAGGACTCGCTCGAAGAGGTCAGGCTCTTCCTTCCGAACCACGTCGTAACTGGCGGGCTGGCTATGAGAGAACATCAGCTCGGGGAACTCTTCCATCAATGCGAGCACGCTCCTGAAGTCCCGTTTGATCACCTCGACCGTGTCGGGCCATGTCCAGAGCCAGTTCAGGTCGATGTGCGAATGCCCGATACAGTGGACGGTCATCGCCTTCGCCCGAGTCTCCAACGGCGACAGCGCAGCGCTGAGCTGATTCAGGAGGGGGATTAGAGCGCTCTCATCCTCGGGCAGGGCCTCGGGCACGGCGGCTGCGGCCTCCTCAACGATCTTCCGCTCGTCGGGAGTCATGGCGATCGCTGAGGCGTAATAGAGCTGGGACCACGCAATGTCCAGCGCCTCGAATCGCGCCCGGAGGGCCGCAGTCGTGAAGGTCAACTGGAACCAGGGAGTCGTCTGGTTGTCGGGGATCCGGAGCGTCATCCGGAGCGTGCCATTGGAGCCGGGCATCAGCGAGGGTATCACCGTGAAGAGACACGGGCCCGCCGCCACGGGCACCCCTTCGACCCGATAGGCGGGTTGACCGTTCCACTCGATCTCCACCGGGTACAGCGTGAAGAGCGTAGCCTCCAGCTCGTCCCCGCCGACCGGGACACCGACGATCCGATCGGGCACGAAAAGGCTGCACTCGAGGGTGAGGTCCTGAGCTGGGGCCAGGGTTAAGCCGTGAAACCCGCCGGCGCCGTCCTGCTTGAGGGTCTCCGGGCCGGGACCGCTGACTCGAGTCCATTCGATCTCGGGGAATGCGTGATGGGCGCGATCGGCGGCCCTGCGCAATCGGGCCAGGCCGTTGTGTACGGCGTTTGAGGACATGAGGGTCTCCCGGGTACGAATATCGATCTGCTGTTCGCGATTAGAGGCCGCTCTTCCTGCCTTGAGGATTCGGCTTCAGGGGCCTGTTCAGCGAAAGGAGGACGGCCTCCTGAAGACGATGCCCCGAGAGCCCGACGCATGCCCCAACGTCTCGGCAACGTGGGAGATCGGGTGGTCGACCGCCGGGCCATCATTGACCGTGCCGAGGATCAACGGATCCAACCGCTCATCCCGAATCGCATGATCGACTGCGGAAGCAACGAGTTTCCGAACCTCGTCGGTCTCTGCGAACAGGATCAGCCTCCGCTCGGCAACGCTCAGCCACGCCATGGGACGTCCGTCCGAGATGCATATATAGCTCCCCGCCGAGCGCGTCGGACGGCGTAGGGTCGGAGCGTCAGGCCATGGCAGAGCTGCGCCGAAGGGATTGGCCGGGTCCGTTGCTGCGAGGACGACTGCGTCGCTCCGACTCTCGTCCGGCACGGGATCGAGGCGATACCGTCGGAGCATCTCGACCGCTTCAGGCGCGGCAAACTGCGTGGCGCCGAGCCCTTCGATGAAGTAACCGCGACGGAGCCGCCCCGAGGTCTCCATGGCGTCGAGGAGCGGATACAGTCCGCTGAAGCCGCCTTCGATCCCTTCTGCCAGCGCCGTCTCTCGTGTCAGAACCCCGTAACGGTCCACCAGCTGGCCGACCCAGGCGGCCAGACGATCCTCCCGCCGGAGTTCGGTCCGGCCGCCATCGATGGCGGACCATCGGCCCTGAGCGGTCGCGGGTATTGGCCTCCCGCCCAGTACGCCTGCCGGCGGCCGCGAACGGTACGATCCCGTTCGGCGGCGGTCCATACGCTCGGTTCGTCGCACCGGTTGAGGGTGCACCAGGCTCCGGAGGGGCGCGAGCGTATCGTTGGTCACCAGGCCCTTCCATACGAGCTCCCAGAGGGCGTTCAGGACCTCTGGCTGAAATCCTCGTACTCCCTGTACGATCGCCGCGAAAAACGAAGCGCCGGCGTCGTTGAGATAGCCGTAGACGCCCCGCTCGAGGCCGTCGAGTTCGGGCGGCTCCGTTGCAGGCCCGTGGGAGAGGAATGGGGCATCATCGGCAAACAATAGCCGGATACGGCCGTCCCGGTCGCCGACGCGGCCGTCGCCGGTCCAGAGCAGCCCTCCCGATGCGAGCATCAGGTCCAGGTCGCGCCGGTCATATCCGGGCATCCGCACCTTCAGGATGTCCCTCTCGAGATGGGAGGCGACGAGCGGCGCCCCCTGCAGTCGCCGAACGGCGGCCTCCAGCAGCTCCTCTGGGTTTCGGACGCTCGGGCTCATGCCGATTCCGTGCCATTCGAGCAGAAAGCGTACGAACGTAGCGTGATCGACGGGTTCGATCTGCCGACGCAGGCGCGCCAGCGAACGTGTGCGAAGCGACTGGAGGACCTCCGCCGCGCACCATTCCACCCCAGCCCCTCCGGGGCGGAACTCCCCTTCGACGATTCGCCCATCCGCCGCCAGGCTGCGCAGCGCGGTGCGAACCGGAGCTTCGCCCATCGCGAACCGATCGGCGACCTCCGAAGACGTGAAGGGGCCATGGGTGCGGGCGTATCGGACGATCAGGTCACCGAGCGGGTCGTGAACCGCTTCCTGAAACGACGCGTGCAGATCAGAAGGCAGTGCGACCCCTATGGCGTCCCGGTAGCGGGACGCGTCCTCCACAGCGATCCACCGTTCCTCGCCGCCGAGTCGTATCGATAGCGCTCGGCCTTCCGCCGCGAGTAGCCGGAGCCATTCGGATGTTCGGTCCGGCTCCTCGGCGGTTCGCTCGATGATCTCATCTGTGGTCAGATCTCCGAGCCGGATAAGGAGGTCATGGATCCCGTCTTTGCCGCGCGGTCGTCGGTCGCCCAGGGCCTGAAGGCTGGCTTCGACCTCGGCCACGGCTTCGGCATCGAGCAGATCCCGCAGCTCACCCTCTCCGAGAAGCTCTCGAAGCCGAACGGGATCCAGCGTCAGCGCCTGAGCGCGACGCTCGGCCATCGGCGCATCACCCTCGTACATAAAGTTGGCGATGTAGCTGAAGAGGAGGGACGAAGCGAAGGGAGAGGGCGCCAGGGTGTCGGCGGTAACGACGGAGATCTCGCCTGACGAGATCCGTTCGAGCAGGCTGGTCAGTGCGGACATATCAAAGACATCCTGAAGGCACTCGCGAACGGTCTCGAGAACGATGGGGAAATCCTGATACCGGGCGACGATGTGCAGCAGGTCCGCCGCGCGCTTCCGCGTTAGCCACAGAGGCGAGCGCTTTCCCGGCCGCCGCTGAGGGAGGAGAAGCGCACGGCCGGCGGCCTCGCGGAAATGGCTGGCGAACAGCGCGGTCACCGGTGCGCCGTGGCTCATCTGCCGTGATGCGCCGCCGCCGAAGGCCAGCTGGCGGATGACAAGATCTCGGACGAGGGCTGGATCGGGCAGGAGCCACTCGGTCGGAGGCGGCTGCTCGGCGTCGGGAGCGCGAACGACGATACCGTTCTCGGTCCACATGACATCAGTTTCGACGCCGGTTCGGTCCCGCAGCGTGGCGCCGATTGCCATCGCCCACGGTGCGTGCACCCGACTCCCATATGGGGTCAGGATGCACACCCGCCATTCGCCGATCTCGTCCCGATGCCGCTCGACGACGATCGTCCGGTCATCCGGTACCGATCCCGCCGCCTGCCGTTGCCGATCGAGATACTCGAGCATCTCCACCGCCGCCTCCGGCGTCAGCGCGTGCTGATCCTCCAGAAACCGTCGCGCGTCCTCCTGCGGCATCGAGCCCACCGTGCGGATCAGCGATCCGATCGCCTCGCCGAACTCCGCCGGCCGGCCCGGGTTGTCGCCATGCCAGAACGGCATCCGCCCGGGAACGCCCGGCGCCGGCGCCACGATCACTCGATCGGGCGTAATGTCGAGGATCCGCCAGCCGGTCGCCCCAAGGAGAAATACGTCCCCGATCTTGCTTTCGAAGACCATGATCTCCTCCAGCTCACCGACGCGGCCGAGGGCAGGCGGCACACCGTGGAGGAAGACGCCGTACTGGCCCCGGTTCGGGATGGTCCCTCCGCTGCCGATGGCCGTCCTCCGCGCTCCGTCCCTGGGAGTGAGGAGGCCCTCCTGCCGATCCCAGGTGATTCGGGGCCGGAGGTCCGAAAAGTCGCTGGAGGGATATCGACCCGAGAGCATGTCCAGGACGCTATGCAGGGCGCTTTCGGCGAGATCGTGATAGGGCGCGGCGCGGCGGATGAGGCGATACAGGTCCGCGACGGTCCAGGCGTCCATGGAGACCATGGCGACAATCTGCTGGGCAAGGACATCGAGCGGATTCCGCGCATACCGCATCCGTTCCACCGCTCCCGACCGCATTCGTTCCACGGCTGCGGCACATGCCGGCAGGTCGGACGGGTGCTTGGGGATGATGATCCCCTTGCTGGGCGTGTCGACCTGGTGCCCGGAGCGGCCGATCCGCTGCATGGCCGCGGAGACACTGGGCGGCGCTTCGATCTGAATGACCAGATCGATGGCCCCCATGTCGATCCCGAGCTCCAGCGAAGAGGTGGCCACCAGGGCTGGCAAGCGTCCGGCCTTGAGGTTCTCTTCGATCATCAGCCGTTGCTCGCGGGAGACCGAACCATGGTGCGCTGCGACGATCTCCTCACCTGCAAGCTCGTTGAGCGCACCGGCGAGCCGTTCCGCCAGCCGTCGGCTGTTTACGAAGATCAGCGTCGATCGGTGGGCTCGGATCTGCTCCAGCAGCGTTTCATGGATCGCGGTCCACGTCGGCCCGTCCCGCTCGCCCGGTTCGGATCGGCGGATCACGGGCCGCTGCGGCGCCGTGACCGCCAGGTCGAGCCGCTTCCGGCTGCCGGCATCGGCTATGACGACCTCGCGCTGATCGCCGTTGGACTCGAATCCTCCCAGAAATCGGGCGATCTCATCGAGCGGTCGTTGGGTTGCGGAGAGGCCGATACGCTGGAAGGGCGCGTGATCGGTCGCTTCCTGCAGGGCCTCGAGCCGTTCGAGGGTCAGAGCGAGATGGGTCCCCCGCTTTGTGCCGACGACGGCGTGGATCTCGTCAAGGATTACCCATCGAACGCTCCGAAGGGCTTCCCTGGCGCCGCTCGTGAGGACCAGATAGAGGGATTCGGGCGTGGTGATCAGGATATCGGTCGGACGTCGTGCGAAACGCTGTCGCTCTCGGCCGGGCGTATCGCCCGTACGCACCGCGATCTCCGGACGCCGAAACGGGACGCCCATGGCGGTCGCCTCGTCGGCGATCCTCTCGATGGGCTGCCGCAGGTTCCGCTCGATGTCTACTGCGAGGGCTTTCAATGGCGAAATGTAGAGGACGCGGCATCGTTCCGATCGGGAAGGCTCGCCGTCGAACATCGTGTGGTCGATCGCGCACAGGAATGCGGCGAGGGTCTTCCCCGATCCGGTCGGGGCGAGGACCAGAGTGTGATGCCCGGAGGCGATGGCGTTCCAGGCTAGCTCTTGAGCCCTTGTGGGCGCTCCCAACGCCGAACGGAACCAGCGGCGCACCGGCTCCCGAAAGAGCGAGAGAGAAGCGGGGTTCACGGACCACTCTGGGCCGAGAGCGCGCGAAGATAGGCGAGGCTTTCGCAGGCGGCAGCCGGGCCTAACGACCACTCCCGGACGTCCATGGGGCCAAAGCGTTCGACAAGGCCACGGAACGGCTGGACTCCGCCCTTGGGGACGGCGTGGGTCGACTCCGGTCCGACGGCGCCGAGGTGGATGGCCCGAACGCGGTAGGCGAAGTCGTCGAACAGCTGCTCGACGGCCGGGTCCCGCAGGCGCTCAGCCGAGGCGCTCCAGCCAAGGTGGACAAGATCATCCCGTACAAGCGGCGCGAGGGCTTCGATCGCGCCGGGATCGAGGTCGTCGCTCAGTATGCAAAGATCGCAGCGTCCAGCCGTCAGCCCAGCCAGACGCAGTAGGTCCTTCCCAAGGTCGTGGCGCATGGCGGCGTCGACCGCTTCCGGCAGCGCTCCCTGCACACCCAGAGCGCGACCGAGCGGCGGCCCGAGATGGACATGCAGCGACACCGCTCCAGCGCGTTCGGCCGCGTTCAGCAGCCGCCCGTAGTAGGTGAGAACGGCGGCGCGGAGCTCGGGCGGGCCTGAGCGAAGGGATGCGGATATTGGGCCGCGGAGCGAAAGACCGATCCCCAGGGACGTGGCGTGGGCCGCGATGCCATCGAGCTCATCTCCGGTCATGCGGTCGAGGGAGAAGTGGGGCAGTTCTGCCGGAATCAGGGCTCCGCCAAATCCGAGTGCGTGGGCTTTCGTCAGAGCTTCCGAGATCGAAGCCTCCCCCGCAGCGTCAAGGATCGCGCCCTTCAGAACTTCGTCTAGCATTGCGTGTCCGCCTCCCGGGATGTCCCGTACCGCGCAGGCATGATACCGCCTGCCCCGCCGTGCCGTCCCTGTCGGCCCGTCTAGCTGAAGTGGATTTGATAGCTCTGTACGGCGGGATGGCCGGTCATCCCCAATAGCCCCCAGACGATGCCCGTAAAGAGGTAACGGCCCATGGCGATACCCAGAAAGAGGGGCATCATCCGCATATAGGCTCCGTGACCGCCCATGCGCAGGATCAGCGATTTGGCAATCCAGGCGAGCAAGAACGGGAACCACAGGTGATATCCGTAGGCGGAGGTCATCGCGAAGCCGACGGGATGGAAGGGAAACCAGAGGACCTTCTGCCGCATCCAGTTGAGGGTGAAGGCGATCAGGCCGCCGATGCAGGTCTGCATCACCAGCGCGGGCCGAGGCAGATCGGGCGAGGCGAGGCGAGCGGCCACGACGCCATACTGCTGTCGCATCACCGCCAGCTGATATCCGCCGCCGATGTTATCGGCCCCGTGGCGGTAGCAGACCGCCAGGTAGAGCGTCCCGCCAAGGAGCAATCCGACGACGACCCCGAACAGGTACCGGCCCATGAGGTGTCGCTGCCGGGCGCCGGTCTGGGCCGCGAGACTCATCCCCTCGGCGCTGTAGGCCGCGATCTCGGGCAGTACGCCGCGTGACAAACCTCCCACCGCGGCGAGCGCGACCAGCCCCTGACCGCTGGAACCGGCCAGCGCCTGCGAGCCCCACAGGTTGGTAAGCAAGGACTGCTGCTGCCAGAACGGAAACAGGTACACCGACGGGGTCCCGGTTTCGCAGCGGATCCTCGCGTAGACGATGGCTACCGAGAGCAGCAGTCCCAGATGGACCGCTGCAACCCACAGCGGCATCCCCAGCGCTCGGAGCCACAGCACCATGAACAACGGTCCAAGGAGCGCCAGCGCCCACGCCACGCGGAACGGCATCGGCTCATCAACATCGTCCTGGTGGCTCCGAAACGCCAGACGCCACGTCCGGCGGAGTTCCGGCCACGCACGGATGATCAGCAGCGCGAACAGGCACAGAAAAGCGCCCATGCCCATCTCTTGATAGTCGTAAGCGGTCGAGAGGACCGGTGAACCTGCCGCCGCTCGGGCAACGGAACTGAGGCGCAGGAGGAGGTACGAGAGCCACGCTGTCAGAAGCACATCGCCCGGCATCAAGAACGCGAGGCCGAGGATCTCAGGACGGTAGGATACCCATAGGGGAGCCAGCGACGACCACGGCGGCGACGTAAACCATGCGCCGATGTCGATGCCGGCGCCAAGCGCGGGTGTCGAAGGGTAGAACGCCCGGAGCATGTTCAGCCCATCCAGACAGGCCGTGATCCCGAAGCCGATCCAGAACAATGGCGCCGTTCGGCTGCGCCCACCCTCGGCGGCGGTGAGGATGCGCATGGGTATCTGGACCATGGGGTAGGCGAGCCGCTCGTGTTCCATCCAGGATCGACGCAGGAGGGATAGGGCGGCGGCCAGGGTCGTCAGCAGCGTGATCAGAAGGACACCCCAGCTCAACGCCGGACGCAGCCACAGGCTCCACGGGATCGATCCGCCGGGCGAACCCTCCAGAAACGCCTTCAGACCCACACCGGCCGGAGGGCCGATCCAGTTCGGTACCATGGAGGCGATCCCCGACATGCCCGGGAGTTCGTTCTGCGATTGGGCAGCCGTCATCTGGCCGAAGAGATAGACCATGGACGGGGTCGAGGCGATGGCCGAGGCGACCGCCGCAGCCGCGTAGGCTCCGGCGACCGTCCGTCGGGATTCCTGTGTGGACCGGCGCACCACTCGAAGCGCCGCAGCCAGGACTAATAATCCGGCCAGCGCCGGGATCGCGGGCAGGGCGCTCCCGAGCTGAATGCTGGCGTAACGGTACTCGGCCTGGATCACCCAGGCGACGGCGACCCCACACAGGACCGCAGCGAGCAGACATCCGCCGAAACGGACGTTCAATGCGAGGCAGCGTGCCCGTCAGGGAGCCGGAGCGGCAGCGGGTGGTTTCATTGCCGTCGCAGGAGGATCCGTCGTACCTCCCCGAACAGGCCGATCCCACGCGCTTCGAGCGTGATGCTCCACTCCGTCTCGCCGTCCGGCGGGGGCAGGCTCAACTCGATATCGTTGGACGCACCCAGTCGCGGCACGCGATTCGATAGCTCCGCTCGAAGGACCTGACCTGTCCGCGCTTCACGGGCGAGGAGGGCAACGGCTCCCCGGTCGGCGCCGGCGGTCCAGTCTTCGTAGCCGTTGTTGCCCGCCCGGACTCGGATGCGGACAGCCGCGCCGCCCTTCACCGTGACCGGTCCTTCGGGATAGGGGACACCGGTCCATCCTCCAGCGGCATTGCCGACGAGGACGGAGTCGAACTCCCCGTTCCAATCTCGGAGCGGCCCGACGCCGGCATACGGTACGTTACCGACTCCCAGCAGCGAGTCGGCTGTGTGGTCCCGCCGCAAGCCAGGGTTCTTGCCGGCCTCGATGAGCGCCCAGAACTCCTTGCCGACCTCCGTATAGATTCCGAAGAGGCCATCGGGGTGTCTATCTCGATCCACCGTGAGCCATACGTCGGGATCCGCGGGGCGGTGGCGGTTCTTGAACTTGTCGGCGTATTCCCGTACGATCCGGGATAGGGTCCTCCAGGTCCCATCCGGGTTGATGATGCCGAAGTCGCTGTTCTCACCGTATCGGAATCCGCCCGGATACCACCAGCAGACCGTGCCGGCGGATCCGCTCTTGAGGGCCATCTCGTAGAAGGCCCGGTAGAACTCCTCGGTGAAGGTCAGCGTCTGTGGCGGATAGTTTCGTCGATCAAACCGATCGGCGAAGGTCAGGCCGGGTTCCGCCTCGGTCAGCATCCCTTTGCTCCAGAGCGTGTAGCCGAACTCGGCCCAGAGAACCGGCTTCTCCGGCGCCTGCATATGCGCATAGGCTGCTGTGAACCACCCTGGTTTCACCCGTTCCCAATCGCCGATGCGCCCGTATCCCTCGGGCGACATGAAGTCCATGCTCCGTGCGAGTCCCGCGAAGTCGTACGGCATCGCTTGCGGTCCAACCGTGGGATCACCGGCATGGGCCATGCGAAACGATATCAGATGCCGCCGATCCCGACTCCGGATCTTCTGGCGGGCTTCCATATGGGTCCGGCTCAGCAGGTCATCCAGAAAGCGCCGATAGGCCGCGACGACCTTTGGCCGCTGACTGGTGGACTGCACGTCGGCATCGTTCGGGCCCACGACCTTCCCTGCCTCCCGCGGTATCGACTCGCCCAGGGTCCGTTCGGCCGCGTCGACGCTGCCGTAACGCTCAACCAGCCACGCCTCCCAGGCGGCATCCCACCGTTGCCGATACCTGCGTTCGCGCCACATCGGCTCCCATGCGAGGTCGTACGCGAACACCGTCGGATCTTCGGCAAGACGGTTCGCCGTGATGATGTCCCCGATGCCGGGCCAATGGAAATCGAGCGGGGTGCCGGGACGCAGTGATAGGTTCACGCGGAGCCCATGCGCTTCGCAGCGGTTCAGCAGGTCGATGAGGTTTCGGTTGTACGTCGATTCGATGTAGATAAAGACGCTGACGTTATCGAGGCCCATCGCGGCGATTCGGCTCAGGTCCCGCTCGATGACAATGGGGTCGTACGATTCACTCGACAGCCATTGCTCGAAGTAATGGCCGTTCTCGGCAGCGATGCCGCTCGAGGGCATGTAGTTGACGCCGTGGGGATACCAGGGCTTGCCGTCGACGACGAACTGCCCGTCGCGCGTTGTGACGAAGCCTGTGAATCGGCCGTTGCCTCCTGGCGTTCGGACTGTGAACTCGTGCTGAATCTCGTCGATCGGCTTGCCCTTGGCGAGGAGGACAATGCGGACCTGATAACGCGCGTCCACAAGCCGACCGCCGGTCCACGGGATCGCGGCCTGCCGGCCGGTGGCCGAGCCCGTCATCGCTACGGTCCTATCGATGATGGCACGGGCGCCTGGTCGGTTTGGGCGAACGGTGCAGCGGACCGATAGGCCCTTTGCTCCGCCGACGGCCCGGGCCATGATTTTTGGCACATCGTCGGGGAAGTAGCCGAAGTACTGCGAGCCCGCTTCGCTGAGCATCTCCGGTCGGAGTATCCTCTGGATGCACGCGACCACGTACGCGCCGACGTCGTTCCTCAGATACCAGGCGCGGCCGGGTACGGTGAACGACGCCCACCGGCCCCCTGCATACGAGCCCGAGGTATGACAGATAAGGGTCGCGATCGTGCCGGCTACGCCCTGTTTGCCGTGGACCTCCAGCAGGGGAATCCAGCGATACCGCTTGTCCTTGTCGAACCCGCTTCCCTGTGGGCGAGGATGCGTCGAGAGGAGCTCCCCGGGCAGCGCAGGGGGTGTGGCGCCGATGAGGACTCGGGAGGCGGAGCCCTTGATGGACGTGCCGCCCCGTATCGGGTACAGCTTATAGGCGGGCGAGATGGTTTCGAGGATCGGCGCGTGGAAGGCGGTGATCTCCGGACCGTGGGCGCTGCCCAGATCGCTGAACTCATAGTCATGCTTGCCGCCGGGTACGCTGGTGTGGGTGAAAGCGAGGCCGATCGCCACCCGTTCGATCGCCTGGAGGTTGACCTTGTCGCCGATGCCGTTCCGGCCCGATGTCCCGTCGGGATCCCACAGGGCGAACGCCGAGGCCGGTAGCGCCAGTCGGCGCCATTGAGACGTCAGCCGGGCGACGCCGATCCATCGTGAGCCATCCTGTTCACGCAGCTCGATGGCGACGCTGGTCGTATGGGCGCTGCCCTTAGCCCGGAGGGTGATCATGTTGTCGCCCGGGGCCGCCGATCGATCCAGCCTCGTCTCAATCGTATCCCATCCGGAAAGGTTCGCGATCTGATGCCGGAGCGCCGGACCTGAGGGGCCGGGCTCGGCGCTCCACGTCGTCGGAGGTTTCATATCGTTACTGGAACGGGTCCATCGTGCCGGCGCCATCGATGTTGGATCGAGCAACGACCGGGTCGCGGGGATGGCGTTGATCCGTTCGGCGATTTGCTGGTCATCGATCCATTCGGAGCCGAGCCGGCGGACCAGACGGTCGAAGGCCGGCGCGCCAAGGGCGACAAGATGGCCGCCCGATCGGAGATAGGCTTCGAGCGTCGGCACCGCAAGGCCGGGATAGGTCTCTGCCTCCGGTATCACGAGGAGACGGATGTAGTCCGGATGCAGGATGCGGCGGGATACCAGAAGGTCCGGGCCCAGGAGCGTCACGGTCATGCCTGATTTCCGGAGGCGTCGCGCGAGGCCGTCGGCGAGTCCGGCGCTCCGGCCTGCCCAGCCGCCGGACACGATGCCCACGATGGGGCGGCCCTTTACGAGGTTCAGTTTCCGCCGCAGCGCCTCCGCGCGACGATCCGATTCCTCCGCCTGGGCGCGCTCCTGTACGGTGTAGACCCGAACCTGATCGGTATGGAGGATCTGCGCCCGTGGGGAACGCCAATCCTCGCCGAACCAGATCGCGACGACCAGAACCCCCGGGAACTTGCCCGCGGGAATCGGGATCGCAAACTCGGCCCGCCCCCGACCGACCACCGTACGGCTCTCGCGGACGTGGACGACGTTGGCGGTGTCCTTGACCTCGGCGTTCAGGTGAACCGATTCCGGAGCCTCGTATGCAACGGTGAACCGGAGTGCGCTGCCCTCTACGACGTAGTCGGGCAGTCCGATCACGGTATGCTTCCACTGGGCCGAGGCTTCCCCGGCTGTAGCCAGCAGCCAGAGGCAGGCGGCCAGAAAGGCAACGTACCGTTGAATACGTGATGGCGGCATGGCGGCTTTCCCTTTCTCGATCGGTGACGCCCGCAGCCTATCGGCGCCCGCGGCCGTCATGATCCCTGCTGCCTGATCCTGCGGGCCCTTGTCTTCAACGCTTCGTCCTTCGCCGTGTCGATGATCCGGTCCAGCGCGGCGGACACCCCCTGCCCGGTGACGGCAGGCAGATCCCGGTCATAGCGTCGCTGCTTGGCCGCGAGGTCGAGGATAGCCTCCGCGGCGTCATGGCTCAGAGCCGCGTCGCCGAGACGTTGGGCCAGAACCGTAACTGCCGTCTCGGTACGGCAATCCCGCAAGGCAGCGATCGCCTGTTTTTGCTCCTCCGGACGCTCAGCGATCCGGAGGGCTTCGGCCAGCTTGGCCGCTTTCGCCTCCGGCGCGGCGCCGCCGTCCTGGGCCACGAGGCGGATGTAGCCCCGTAGGGCCAGGATTCGGGCGGTCCGATCGTTTCCTCTGGTGGCCAGGCCGAACAGTACGGGGATTCCGCTCGAATCGGCCCAGGTTACCGCGAGTCCCTGGAGCGCCGCTCGCTGGACCGAGGGGTCTCCGGTATCCGACGCAGCCGCCTCCAGCGCTCGCAGGGCACGCTCACCTCCTAGCTCCGCGAGGACGCCCAGGATGGCGATTCTGGAATCCGCCGAGGCCGCGGGCAGCGCGTCGGCAACGAGATCGACGGCTGCTGGGCGGCTGTTCGTACGCTGGGCGGTGGCGATGAGCGCCCGGGCCGCGCCGTCACGAACCGACGACTCGGTTGCCGATATCAAGACCCGTCCGATCTCATCCACATCGGCGGCTCGTGCCACCGTTCGAAGGGAGTCCAGCGCCGCGAGGGCTACCTTGTGGTCCCCATCCGAAGCGCCCTTGAGCAGCGCCGTCATGGAGGCCGAGCCGGGCCGCTCCGCAAGGGCAGTCATCGCGACGGCCCGAATGCCCGGTTGCGGGTTCCGGGTCAGGTTCAGGACCGCGCCGGCAGCGCCCGGACCCGAGAGGGTTGCCAGCGCATCTCGTGCGACGCCCGCACCGTTCGCCGCGAGTTCGGCGAGCGGCAGGGTCATTCGGGCTCCTCCGCAGCGGGCTGCGGCGCGGACTGCCGCCGCCTGAAGGGCTGGCGGACCGGTCCGCGCTGTCGTAATCGCGAGCTCTGCCGCGGGCTGATACCTGCGGTCGGCCCATCCCTCGAGGAGGACCCGACGGGAGTCCGCCGGAAGTCGATCGAATGCCCTGAACACCCGCTGAGTGAGCGATGCGTCGCCCCGATCGGTGACGACGCGGGCTGCGCCGCTATGAACGAGCGGGTTCCGATCGGCCAGCGCGGTCAGGGCGACCGCTGCGAACGCGGGTGCGCGGAGCTCGGCCAGCGCCGTAAGCGAGGCCACCCGGGCCGCAGGAGCCGCGCCGGGTTGCACGAGCGCCGCAAAGACAGGGATCGCGACGCCGGCCTGTCCTTCCCTGGCCAATAGTTGAGCACAGCGGATTCGGGCCTGCCAGACGTCCCGCTCGCGGGGCGATAGGGGAGCCAGGACCGACAGCGCCGAACGGGTGCCGATCCGCCCGAGGGCACCGATCGCCGCCGCCCGGACCTCGGCGTCACGGGCTCGAAGGAGCCTCTTGAGAAGGCTCACGGATTGCGGATCTCGTCGTACCCCAAGGCTGTTGATGGCTCCGATCTGCTTGAGCCCTGTACTCCGAGAGGCTGCGAGCCGGAGCGCTCGGGACGCTTCGGGTGCGTTGATCCTCTCGAGCGCGTAACGGGCCGCATTCGCCTTTCTGAGGTCCGAATCGAGCAGTCGGGCGAGCGGGGCAACGCTCCGTTGGGAGCCGATGAGACCGAGCAAACGGCACGTCTCCTGCAGGCCCGCGAAATCGGCATCGGGCAGAACACGGAGCAGGGCCGTTTCGATCTCGGCGAGGCGTTGGGCGTCTCTGGCCGCCGCGGTGATCCGCCTCTCAATCGCGTGGATGGCGGACCGATTCTGAAGGTCGTAGGATCTGAGCGCATCGAATGGGTCGGTCTGGGCGCGGCACGCGATTGGGGCGCAATGGACGAATGCGATCGCAGCGGTGATGACGGAGTACCGTAGGCTTCTCATGATGGCCTCTCTCTATGCCCTACAAGCGCCATGGAGCGCGCATGGGGGTCGAGAGCATGCGCGTCGCCGTCGGATCTCCGGCGAAGGTCTCCGTGGTCGGGTTCCATCGGAGTTTGCGCCCGAGGAGCATGGCGATCTGACCGAGGTGCCCGATCGACGCCGAACGATGGGCCGTCTCGGCTGGCGTGATGGTTTGCCGTCGTGACCGTACGCTATCGAGGAACTCCCGATGATGGCCCGGACTCCGGAACAGTTGAACCTCGTCGGGGCCGATCCGCTCGTTCAGGATGTCGGGGGAACTGGCTTCGAGGCCACCCCGATCGACCCAGACCCAGCGTCCATCTTCGCCGATCCAACGGGTTCCGCTCCTTACGTTTCGGTTGCCGCCGTTCGCGACATGCATCTCTACGCCTCCCCTGTACCTCGCCACGAAGTAGTAGGTGGTCGCCGCGTCCCAGATGCCGTGATCGGGATATTCGCCCGTCCCTTCGATCTCCTCTGGACCTGTATGGTCCCAGCCCATGCCCCAGTGCGCGATGTCGCCATGGTGGCCGATCCAGTCCATCATCTGGCCTCCGCCGAAATCGAGCTGCCATCGCCAGTGCCAGTGCGTTCGCTGGTCACAGTAGGGCATCCATCGGGATGGGCCGATCCAGAAATCGTAGTCCAGCTGGGGCGGCGGATCCTTGAACTGCGTCGGGCCGCACGGGCTGCCCGTCGGCAGCCCGACCTCGATGCGCGCCACCTTGCCGATCCTGCCGTTGCGGACGAGTTCGCAGGCGTAGCGGAAATGGCTCTGGGAACGTTGCCAGCTGCCCGTCTGCCAGATCCGTCCGTACCTCTTCTGGGCGTCGGCCATCGCTCGCCCCTGTATCAGACAATGGGAGATCGGCTTCTCCCCGTAGACGTCGAGCCCCGCTTCCAGGGCCATGACGGCCGGGACGGCATGCCAGTGGTCGGGCGTAGCGAGGGACAGCACATCGAGATCCGTACGGGCCAGTAGATCGCGGAAATCCTTATAGGCCGCACAGCCGCGATCGCCGTATCGTTGATGGACCGTGTTCTGCGCGTTCTTGAGGTGTTCCTGATCGACATCGCACACGGCCACGACCTGCGTGTCGGGCTGATCAAGGAACGCTTGCATGTTGCCCGAGCCCATTCCGCCCATCCCGATGCAGCCGATCGTAATCCGGTTGCTCGGGGGCGGCTTCTGTCCCCGTCCCAGCGCCGAGGCCGGGATGATCGAGAACACGCCGATCCCTGCCCCCGCACGCGCTATGGCTCCGATGAGCTCTCTCCGTTTCATCCCCTCGTCCCTGTACATCGATCTGCCTCCCTAACCGACGACGCGGCCACTCGTGAAGCGTCCAGCCGCACCGCAGGCCCTCCTGAGCTTCGCCATCCAGAGGATCGGCTCCTGCCTGCGGGATGTCGATGGGGCAGGAGAAGAGATGCAGGTCGTCGAAAAACACCGGTGCAAAACTCAGGTCCGGATCGGGCCGATGGGAGGTGAAGCCCCGATGCGTATGTCCCTTCGATGGATGATCGTTCTGACGTTGGCCGTGTGCTCGATAGGATCAGCCATCGGCGTCGAGTACAGGGAGCTCCCGCTGAGCGTCTATCGCGATAAGATGAGGGCCGCGTGGATCGGTCAGATGGCCGGTGTCGCGTGGGGCGCCCCGACGGAGTTCCGGTGGCAGGACAAGATCATTCCCGAGGCCGACATGCCGGCGTGGAAGCCATCCCTGATCAATGACGCGTTCGGCCAGGACGATCTGTACGTCGAGATGACCTTCCTCCGAACGATGGAGATGCACGGCCTGAACTGCTCGATTCGACAGGCGGGGATCGACTTCGCCAATAGCGGCTATCCTCTGTGGTGCGCCAACAACGCGGGCCGGACTAACCTGCGGAACGGCATCGCGCCGCCCGATTCCAGTCATCCGAAGTTCAACAAATGCCCCAACGATATCGACTACCAGATTGAGGCGGATTACTCCGGCATCATCGCGCCCGGCATGCCGAACTGGCCCATCCGTCTCGGCGAGAAGTTCGGGCGGCTCATGAACTACGGCGATGGCATGTACGCGGGGCAGTTCATCGGAGCTATGTATGCGACGGCCTTTTTTGAGAGCCACATCCCGACGATCATCGCCACCGCCCTCAAGGCGATCCCCGAGGGGAGTCAGTACGCCGAAATGGTCCGCGATCTGCTAGCGTGGTTCCGCGAGAATCCCGACGATTGGGAGGCCACATGGCATCGGATCCAGCGCAAATACCGGGAAGATCCGGAGTATCAGAAGGCATCCAACGGCGGCATCGACTGTAAGATCAACGGCGCCTATGTGCTCCTAGGGCTTCTCTACGGCAAGGGCGACCCGGACCGTACGATCATCATCGCAACGCGGGCCGGTATGGATTCCGACTGTAATCCGTCGTCAGCCGCGGGCGTTCTGTTCACCACGATGGGCATCGGGCGCGTTCCCGCGCGGTTCACTGCAGCTCTGGACGAGAGGCAGAAGTTCAGTCATACGGCCTATAACGTTCCCGAGCTTACCGCAGTCTGCGAGAAGCTGATGCGGGAGATCCTCAGCAAATCGGGCGGGCGTGTCGTACGTCGCAACGGCGAGGAGATCCTCAGGATACCCGTGGAGACCGTTCGACCCAGCGCCCTGGAGTTGAGCTGGGATCCGGGCCCCACGGCGGGCAGCAAGTTCACCAGGAGCGAGATGAGGCGGATCAAGTTTCCGGATTTCGCGGGGCAGATGCAGCGGGCGGTCAGCCGTTTCGCGCCCGGATGGCGCATCGCTCGGTGCGGACCCGACATGCAGCCGGGCCTCCTGCCGGAGTGGCGCGGCAGGACCAACGTATTGCTCACCCATCCGCTCACTCAGGGCGTGGGCTGCGTCCTCTCCCGCTCGCTCAGGTTGCCGGCGGTCGGTCATCCGCAGCTCCGGCTGGTCGTCGGCCATTATCCGCAAGGGGACTGGGATCTGATCATCAGGGTGGACGGTAAGGAGATCCTGCGGCGAACCGTCGGTGCGGCCACGACAACCGAAGGCTGGATGGATGTGCAGGCAGACCTTGCGCCCTACGCGGGCCGGAAGATCCTTCTGGAACTGATCAACGAGCCCACGGGCTGGAGCTTTGAGGCGGCGTACTGGGCGGCGATCACGGTGCAGACGCGATGAGGGGCGCCGCTCTACGATTGGGTCGATGTCGTCCAGCGATGGCTCTGCACAATATCGTCTGTCTGAGGCTCTCGCTGACCCTCGTCCTGGCCATGACCGCCGTCTGCCTGACCGGGCCGATCGGAGCGCAGATGCCGGGCGAATGGAACGTGGTGACGGCGGGCGCGCTGGCCGATGGCGCGACCGATTGCACCAAGGTCTTTCAGACCGCCCTCGACGAAGCGGGCAAGGCCGGCGGCGGGATCGTCCATGTCCCGGCCGGACGGTATGCGATCAAGGGAACCCTGACGGTTCCGGCCAACGTCACGCTGCGGGGCACCTACACGATGCCCCCTACGATCCATCGGCCGGTCGCGTCCGAGATCGGCGGCAGCGTCCTGCTGGCCTACGCCGGTCGGGGGAATATGGACGGACCGCCCTTCATCCGACTCGGGGGCAACTGCGCCGCGGTCGAGGGATTGGTCATCCTGTATCCGGAATGGAAACAGACCGATGTCCCGCCAATCCCGTATCCGCCGTGCATCCAGTCGGAAAACACCGAGAACGTTGCCGTCCAGAACTGCCTGCTAGTGAATCCCTACGAGGCCATCAAGTTCGTCCTCGCCCATCGCCATCTAATCCGAAACGTCACCGGCTATCCGATCAAGCGTGGAATCTACGTAGATCAGTGCTACGACATCGGCCATATCGAGAACATCCACTTCTGGCCCTTCGGGGTGAACTATAAACCGGACGATCCGTACTGTCTGTGGATCAACACCAGAGGGGTAGCCTTCGAGCTGGCGCGAGCCGATTGGCATTACGTCTCCAATACATTCTGCTTCGGGTATGGAGTCGGCTACAAGTTCAGCGAAACGAAATCCGGCAGCGCGAACGGCAACTTCCTGGGCCTCGGAGCCGATTCCTGTCGCCGAGCGGTGCTCGTGGAGCAGGCCCAGGATCCGGGCCTGTTGATCACCAATGGCGAGTTCGTCGGCCGGTGGGGCAGTACGGATTCGGTCTGCGTTGAGGTTGGGCCGAAAGCCGTCGGCAAAGTCAGCCTGGTGAACTGCTCGTTCTGGGGTCCCATCAACCGCTGCGTATGGATGCGGAGCGACCACGGCAGCTTCAGCGCCAGCGCCTGCCACTTCGTCCAGTGGAACAACATGGGCGCCGGCGCCCCGGCCCTCGACATCGACGGCGGTTCAGCGATTGTCCAGGGCTGTACGTTTGGCAGCATGGGCGTCCATGTTGATGTAGGGCCCAGGGTTCGCTCTGCGATCATCATGGGCAATCAAGCGTCGGATGGGATCATCGTCCGCAACAGCGCCGGCAAGCGAACGCAGATGCTGGCCAACGAGGAAGACCCTGTCGTCTGGACCGACGAAGCGCGGCTGCACTATACGCTTACGATCGGAGACGACGGGGATACCCGTATGATCGAGGGTATGCATGGCCGGGAAAAGCCGACGGTGAACGGCAGGATCAAGCCGCACCGGTGGACCATGGGCGAAGGCAAACTCATCCTTCCCATCCGCCCGGGCCGCGCCTACACCCTGACGCTGACGATCACGGCGCCGGAGGCCTCGATCGCACCCGACTCCGGTGTCTACCTCGGGAAGGATCGGCTCGCGACGATCGACAAAGCCGGGCCGAAGACCTTGCGGATCTCGATACCGCCCCAGCGGGGCACGGAGCTTACGCTTCGCGTTAAAGCCAGGGAATGGGTGCCAAGCCTGGTTCTGTCGGGCAGCGGGGATCGACGTACGCTCGGTGTGCAGGTCCATTCGGTGACGATGCGGGCGGCCGGTGCGTCAGGCCGGGTGTTCGATGGGAACCGGGGGACGTTCGGATCTGCGGCGGTCGAGAACCGATGATCGACGTTCTCGGGCGGCAGGCCTGCTCGAGAATCATCCATCTGGAGGAATAGAACGTAATGTACGAAGGTTTCGATATCGCCGGCAAAGTAGCGGTGGTTACGGGCGGCACCAGCGGCCTGGGCCGCGCGATCGCGCTGGGGATGGCGCGAGCCGGAGCCACGGTGATCGCGGGCAGCCGCGACCCGAACAAGGTCTCGGACATGACCGAGGCGCTTCGGTCTGGGAACGGGATCGGGCGGGCCGTGGCGCTCGATGTCGCCAATCCGACCTCCGTTGAGGCGGTGTTCGCGGATATCGCCGAAACGGAAGGGCAGCTGGATATCCTCGTAAACGCCGCGGGGATCACGCATAAGGCGCCGGCTATCGAGATGGCCCTGGAGGATTGGGACCGCGTGCTCCGGACCAATCTGACGGGCACCTTCGTGAGCTGTCAGGCCGCAGCGCGGATTATGAAGGACGATGGCGGCGGCTCCATCGTGAACATCGCCAGCCTGGCCTCCTACGTCGGCCTCTCGTGGGTTGCAGCCTACGGTGCGAGCAAGGCGGCCGTCCGGGAGCTGACCCAGGCGCTCGCGGTGGAATGGGCCTCGTACGGCATCCGGGTCAATGCCATCGCTCCCGGCGTATTCCCGACGCCGCTCAACCGGGCGCTCATCGAGGGAACACCCCGGGGTGAATGGTTCAAGGCCCATACGCCCGCGGGCCGTTTCGGCGAGGCGGAGGAGCTCGTCGGAGCGGCGATTTTCCTATCGTCTCCGGCTGCCTCCTTCATCACCGGCGAGACGCTGGCCGTGGACGGCGGCTTCCTTGCCTGCGGCGTGCCGACCAATCCGCCGCCGGTTGTCGAGTAAAGAACCGGGACGATGGAGGCGATCCTCCGGGGAGCGCCGCATCGGCGTCGAAACGCGCTGACCGGCGAATGGCTGCTAGTATCGCCCCATCGAGCTGCGCGCCCCTGGCAGGGTCAGGTCGAAATCCCGCCGGCCGAGTATCGACCGCCCTACGTCGCGGACTGCTATCTCTGCCCCGGCAACCCTCGCGCCGGCGGCGTTCGCAACCCCGACTATCGTGGGACCTACGTGTTCGATAACGACTTCCCGTCGCTCCTCGATACGGAGGGCGCGTCGGCGAATCCAGGGCCAGCCGGCGGTCCTCTGGATGCCGAGCCGGTATCGGGCGTCTGCCGGGTCGTCTGCTTCTCGCCTCGTCATGATCTCACCCTCGCCGATATGCCGCCGGAGGGGATCGAAGCGATCATCGACGTATGGGCCGACGAGACGGCGACGCTGGGCCGTCGGCATCCCTGGGTGCAGGTATTCGAGAACAAAGGCCCTATGATGGGGTGCTCCAACCCGCATCCGCATGGGCAGATCTGGGCTACGAGCTATCTGCCGAAAGAGGCTCTGGCCGAGGATGCGCGACAGCGCGAGGGCTTTGAGCAATATGGGCGGCCGCTGCTGGAGGTGTATGCCGAGATCGAGGCCGCATCGGGCGATCGAGTGGTCACGGCGAACGACGACTGGCTTGCCGTTGTCCCGTGGTGGGCGATGTGGCCGTACGAGACCCTTGTACTGCCCCGTTTTCGCGTCGCACGCATGCCCGAGCTGGCGCCGGTACGGCGAGCGTCGCTGGCGAGGCTCCTGAGCGCGCTGCTGCGGGGGTACGACGCGCTGTTTGGCGTCTCATTTCCGTACAGTATGGGATGGCATGGCGCTCCGTCGGGCGACGCCGTCGGCGATACGGAGCCATGGCAGCTCCACGCGCATTTCTATCCGCCGCTGCTTCGTTCCGCCACGGTTCGGAAGTTCATGGTAGGGTTTGAAATGCTAGCCGAGCCGCAGAGGGACCTCACGCCCGAGCAGGCGGCGGAAATACTGCGCGATTGTCAGAACCGCATTCATGGAGGCAGAGCGTGATCGTAGAGTGGGAAGAGACCACGGACCTCGGTCCGACCCTGCCGAACGGATTTCGGTCCGCCGGCGTGCGATGCGGCCTGAAAACCGAAGGGAACGACCTGGCGCTGATCGTCGCGGACCGGCTTTCCGCCGCCGCCGGAGTGTATACCACCAACCAGGTGCGAGCGTCCTGCGTCGACTGGTCGCGGGCCGTAACGTCCGCGGGTTGGGCGAGGGCCATCGTGTGCAACGCCGGCAACGCCAACGCCTGCAACGGAGCTTCGGGCGCACAGGATACCGAGACCATGGCGTCCATCGCGGCCGAGGAGCTGGGCATCGATGTCCGGCAGGCGCTCGTTGCCTCCACGGGCGTTATCGGGCATCGCCTGCCGGTGGATAAGCTCCGCATCGGCATCCCAGCGGCCGTCACAGCCCTCGGCGCCGGACCGGAATCGGATATGGCCGCTGCACGGGCGATCATCACGACCGACCTTCGGCCGAAGATGCTGGGCATTCGATATCGATCGGATGCGTCTCCGGAGGGTGTATCCATCGGAGGGATCTGCAAGGGCTCGGGCATGATCGCGCCCAACATGGCCACGATGCTCTGCTTCCTGACCACCGACGCCGATATCGCCCCGCGCGATCTCCAGCACGCGCTGGCGACCGCCGTCGCGCAGACCTTCAACAGGATGACCGTGGACGGCGACACGAGCACGAATGATATGACGTTGATCCTCGCTTCGGGCGTGGACGCCAATCCCCTGCGGCCGGATCGTGCTCCCTATACGGACTTCGTCGAAGCCCTGACCCGGGTCTGTCGGTATCTGGCCAGAGAGGTGGCACGGGATGGTGAAGGGGCGACCAAGCTGGTCGACGTCCACGTGCGCGGAGCCAACACCGAGGCGGAAGCCGAGACCGTCGCGAGGACGATCGCCCAGTCCCCCCTCGTCAAGACGGCGCTGTTCGGTTCGGATCCCAACTGGGGGCGCATCCTCGCGGCGGCGGGCAGGGCGGGCGTACCGATGGACCCATCCCGCGTCAGGGTTCTCCTCGGCGATCTGCCGGTCTGCGAGGTCGGTTCGTCGATCCCGTTCGATCGTGATGCCGCCCATGCCTATCTGAAGGGGTCGGAGGTGACGATCACCGTGGACCTCGGATCAGGCTCGGCGGAGGCCGTGGTATGGACCTGCGACTTCAGCTACGACTACGTGCGGATCAACGCCGAATACCATACATGAGTTGCCAATGCGCGCTCGCCGAGCGACGGCAGGGCTGATGCGGCCCGATCGTCCGATTCGGCCGCGAGGTCTGCTCGTCGCCGGGGCGGTTCTGTTCCTTGGGATCGCGGTTGGAGGTTGCGGGCGGACGTCGCCGGACGGGGCTCCGGATACAGGGCCGATCCGCTTCTGGAACGGGTTCACCGGGCCCGACGGCGCGACGATGGAGCGGATCGTCCGCGCTTATCAGCGATCCTCCGGGCGGCGGGTCACGATGCAGATCATCCCGTGGGGAACCTACTACGACAAACTGACCCTGTCGCTTGCCTACGGCGGCGCGCCGGATGTGTTTATATGCCATGCCAACCGTCTCGCGGAGTTCGCGCGATATGGAGCGCTCCGGCCCATCGATGACCTCCTCGCCGATGGGCGGCTGCAGATCTCCGACCTGATGCCCAACCTCCTGCACGCCGCACGCTACGAGGGCCAGCAGTACGGACTGCCCCTCGACTGCCATCCGCAGGGTCTCTACTACAACGAGGCTTTGTTCAAGAAGGCCGGCATCGTCACCTCCGACGGTCGGGCCCGTCCGCCGACCGATCTTGCCGAGTTCCTCGATGCCGGACGCAAGCTGACCCTCGATCGGGACGGGGACGGACGGCCCGAGCAGTGGGGCTACGCCTTCACGTGGCTGAGGACCAACTGGATCACCTTCATCAGCCAGTTCGGAGGGTCCATCCTCACGGCCGACCTCCGCCAGTCCGCCATCGAAACGCCGGGCAATCGGCAGGCCACGGCGTTGATGCGCGATATGATAACCCGCTACAGGGTTGCCCCACGGCCGGAGGGTTTCGATTCCTGGATGGGCTTCCGACAGGGCAGGGTGGCCATGGCGATCGACGGCATCTACATGCTCTCCAGCCTCGAGGAGCAGAAAGGGCTTCAGTATGCCGCCGCGCCCGTGCCCCGCTTTGGACCGAAGTCGGCGTTCTGGGCCGGTTCCCATGTCCTTTGCGTGCCCGCCCGGCTGAGTTCGGGGCGGCTTCGTCGGGTGTGGGACTTCATCCGATACCTCTCGGACCACAGTCTGGACTGGGCGGAAGGGGGACAGATTCCCGTCCGTCGGTCGCTCCTGACACATCCCCGTTTCCGTGCCATGCGGGTCCAGCGCGAGTTCGCGCGGGAGCTCCCCTACGTGGTCTTCGAGCCCGCCTCGCATAAATCGACGGAGATCACGCCCTTCATCGACGCCGCCGTCGAATCCGCCCTCCTCGGGATCCAGAGTCCCCGGACGGCGCTCGATGAAGCCGACCGCCGCATACGCCAGGTGATGGCTCGACCGTAGAGGCGCCCCCGTCCGATTACGGAGCGGTCCGCGGCTGGACGAGGGACTGGCCGGAGATGGTCTCGAATCGTCTGCCATCGAGTCGGCCGCTCATGCCGCCTGTGTCGCACCAGAACGTCAGCCGATCCCGCTCGACAAGGAGCTCCCAGACCCCGTTGACCATGTTCAGCGAGAGGAGCTTACGGCCGCGGAAGAAGAGCTCCGAGCCGCGCGTCGCGGCCCTCCCGTCCGTCACGACCGGCGGCGTGCCCGACGCGATGAGCCTCCATGGGGCGGGTGCGCCGGAGGGGGCTTTCTCGACCTGCTGGCCGGTGTTCCGGGCGCTGCTCACCATCTTGAACAGGCGCCGTCGGGACGTCCTCAGCGGCAGGCCGTCGAGGGAGACGGCCCAGAGGACGCCCCATGAGGTTCTGGTTCGGAAGTCGATCGATCCCAGCTTCCATGTCTTGCTGCCGAGTTCACCGGCGAGGATCACCGTTCGGGGCGTCACCACGCTGAGCGCTCCTCGTTCGGTCCATCGCCTGATCTCGCCGGTGGACGATACGAGGGTGGCGCCGGTCTGGCTTTGTCCGGCCAGAGCCCGTCGCTTCAGGTCCTTCAAGATCGACGACGGGGCGGACGAAGCGGGATAGGCGGGCTTCATGTTCGCCCGGGCCGCGGAGCCCGGCGGAACGTTGGTCACGCCGACATGCCACGCCAACCGCAGAGCATCGGAGGGCTGGTCGGATGGCGTCGGTCCGTACACAAGATGGACCCGGACGGGCGCCGACCGGATATCGCCCCGCAGGTACGTCAGCGCCGCCGGACCGTAGAGCCCCCACACGGCGGGGTCGGCTTGATGATCGAAGTCCCCCAGGACGTCGGGCCTCGGAGCGACGTGGTAGCCGAAGAGCAGGAGGCCATCGATGTCCTGAAGCGACCCGTACGCCGCCATCTCGGCGACGCCTCCGGCCCGGCGTCGGTTCGGCCAGGGCTGCGCCCATTCGCGGGCAACCGCGGGCCGCCTGCCGATCCGAAGGCCCGCCAGCGCCGGTCCGCTCCTCCATCGGGACGCTTCCCGGAGCGGGCTGGTATCGCTGAAATGGAGCGGCCCGGTCCATCCTCCGCCGGCGAACGAAGGGTGATCGCAGTAGACGTTCCCCGCGGTGAAATCGAGCCCCGGGGTGGACGCGGCATCGGCTGGATGGTCGTTGGAGAGAACGCCCGTGATCGGCGCCCGGACGCCGAGGTCTCGCAGGAAACCGCGCATCTCGCGAAGGTACCGGTTCTGGATGTCGATCAGGAAGCGGACGCCGTCGGCATAGCGATGAGGGCGCAGGCGTCGATCGTCCCGATCGGTCCGAGCGGTCCTGAGGATCGGGAGGTCGATGGCGCAGGCGTCAAGGCCCTCGTGCTCGCCCAGCGCCCCAACCCCCCACGCCGCCTCGAGCGCCTTGTCCGAGCGATATCGCGTTCGCAGCCAATCGATCCACAGGGACTGCAGGGCGGCCGACTGCCGTGCGGGCATCGCTTCGAGCGCCTCCGGTCGGAGAAAGAAGCCGCTTTCGTTGCAGATCTCCACCATCGCCATGGCCGGATCATCCAGCATACGGAGGCCGGTTCGCTCGTTCGTCCGAGTCAGCAGCTGGCGGGCGAAACGCTTCTGGGCCTCGAGAAGGATCGGGTCGAACATCGCATAGGGCCGGCCCGCCCGGCTCAGGCTAGCCGCATCGGGAACGCCATCCGCCTCGGTGAACGTACGCAAGTCAAGAAGGTTGACGTAGTAATAGATCCCCCGCGAACGCAGTTCGTCGATCCAGATATCCAGCGTTCGGAGTTTCGCGGGGTCCGGAACGGGCACGGGACGCCCTTCGGAATCATGGAGGACGCCGCCCAGAGAGTCGATGGCCTCGAACCGGACCATATTCGTTCCCGACCGGGCCAGGGCATCTGCGACAAGCCGGATCGTGGCGTCGCCGACGAACAGGCTCTGATTGCTGATGTTGACACCCCAGAACCGGGCTTTGCGGCCGTCCGACCATCGGAACCGTCCATCGGGGCCGACGCTCAGGAAGCCGTGCTTGCCGGCCGGGGGATCGAGAACCGTCGAGAAATCGACGATGCTGGATCGGGGAAAGCGTGCCGGTCCGGCGGTCGGCTCTCGCCGGAGGCCGGACGCGGATAGGACCGGGATCAGGGCCGACGCGAGACCGACGACGAAGAGCAGACGGAGCGGGGCGGTCATCATGACTGCGAAGAGGCCGGGCGGGGATGGAGTTGTAGCCGTCGCACGCTCCGATTATGACATCCGACGCGAACGAAAGGACAGAGGGCGATGAGAGGCATGGGGGCCATGGCGGGACGGGGCGTTCGGATCGGTCTGGCGGCGGCGTTCGTCCTTCTGGCGGCGCTCGGTACGGGCGCGGAAGCCCAGAGGTCGGCGAAGAAGAAGACTCCGACGCTGACTCCGCCGAAGCCGCACAATCGGTTCATCACCGTGATCGAGTTCCGCAAGGCCCGCCGGCCCGCCGGGACGATCGTCAGCGTCGAGGGCTACATCCTCAGCGCCCTGAAAAGCGGCCGCCGCGTCGTGACGCTCGAGATCGTCGACTCGACCGATCAGGTTCTGAGCGCCGCCGACGCCCAGAAAACCGCCCGTGGCGGGATCCGCAGCTCGGTCACCGTACCCGATCGGGCGCATCCCCTGTGGACGTTGACGTCGAAGGGGCTGCTCCGGCTTACCATGTACACCGGAGCCGCTCGGGCTGCCCGCGCCGTCCAGGATGCACCGCCGAAAGTCCGGGTCCAGGGCCTCGTCGGCAAGCCCGGCGCAACCCTGAGCCGCCTGCAGAAGATCGAGTACCAGAACGCCGACGGCGACTGGAAGGAGCTCCGCTGACCCCGCCCCAGCTCTCAGCTCTCAGCTCTTAGATCCGCTACAATCCGTACAAGCCCTCGACGATCCCGTCGATCTCCCGCTCCCACGCGCTCACGTCGGCGTCAGCGTCGGCGGCCCGTGCGTCGAGGCACTTCTGCGCCAGCGCGGCCAGCGTCGCGCGGTCCG
>JAANMX010000155.1_pt1 | contig 86060 bp, 70 predicted proteins | sample 7279681 | NCBI WGS metagenome assembly JAANMX01 (sample SAMN14094542, study PRJNA606508) | bioreactor metagenome | isolation source: A lab-scale SPAN reactor treating ammonium-rich wastewater day 351 | place: Ireland: Galway | collected 2018-01-01
TCCCCGAAGGGACCGTTCGACTTGCATGTGTTAGGCACGCCGCCAGCGTTCATCCTGAGCCAGGATCAAACTCTCCATCAATTCTCTCAAGGCCATGGTCTCCCATAACCTCGGGGCTCTTCTGTCTCACTCTTCTGCTGTTAAGCTGCTCCCCACGCACCATTGCACTGCAAAGCACGCGGCGTAACAGAAGCGTATCAAATCACCCGACGCCCTGTCAACCCTCACCCGGACAATCTGCTCAGATTGCTTGGGTTATTTGGGATAACAAACACAGGGGTGTTCGTGACGCTGCTGCTGGTTGTTAAGCCGCCGGATTTCCCGACGGGACGGGCATTATAGCCCCTAGAAACTACCTGTCAAGGGCAGTTCGGCAATCCGTTAGCGGCACGCTTGCGCCAGCAGGTCGTCGAGATCGTTGTAGCCGTAGGCGACCTCCATCAACGCAGCGCCATCCATCTCCTCTACTCGCTCGTCAACCACGACACCGCCGAGCGATTCGTAAAAGCGCCGCGCCGGATGATTCTCGCGGAGAACCCACGCAAAAAGCGACGTCATGCCCAACGGCGCGACCAACGTGCCGACCGTCGACATCAACATACGCCCTACCCCGCCGTACAGATAATCGGGATGCACGTAGATCGCATACAATTCGTGTGAAAACCCGAGCGCCGGCGACCGCGTCGGGCCGACGTGCAGGAACCCCACTACCCATCCATCCACTTCGGCCGTCTTCACGCCGATGCGCTGCTCAAGATCCGACAACGTTCTGATCCAATGCATCTCACGCCGATCCACCGTACGCGCGTCGATTGCCGCATCCGGGATCAGCCCGCGATACGTATCGTTCCAGCTTGCGACGTGCACCTCCGCGAGCGCACGCGCATCGGCCTCAACCGCCTGTCGAACCCTTACGGCGTACCGGCGGCGCAGTTGCACGGAATCCCGTTTCCATCCGGATCAAGCGTCAGGTTGCCAGCGGCGAGGCAGGCGTAGGCTTCCTGACACGTGAAGAACTGGTTACACGTATACGCGAGCGAAGGACACGAAATCTGTCCTCCACCCAGCGTCGACGAGGCAAAACCGGGCGGTGTGCCGAACGGTGTCGATGTCGGGAGGACGCCCGGCGCTGAGCCGCCGCTGAGTGAGACCGTATTCGTCGCTTGATCGTAGACCAGCAGCGGCGTGACACCGCTGACCACGGCTGTAATCACGATGGCGACCTCGCCTTGCGGTGGTTCGGCCCCAGCGCCTGAGCCTTGATCGTACAGCAGCAGCAAATAACGCCCATCTGCCGGGAGCGTGATCGGGTTCAACAGTGTCAGCCCGGACGCGGTCGAAGTCGATGCCTGTCCCACGCCGAGGAAATTCGTCGGGTTATCAAACTGGCTGACCGCGACGATCGGGCTGACGTTGCCACTGATCGTCAGCACCTGCACCTGAATGATTAACCCGGCCGTGCCGTCGAAGCAGAACCCGACGGCGCGATCATTCGGAGCGAAGAACTGCCGCTTGATCGTGCCAATCGGCAGGATTTTGAGGATTTCACCAGTGTTGCGGAAGAGCAGCAAACACTCGTCCGGGCCGACCTCCAGATCACCGGGGATCAGTTCATTGAGCCGGGCGCGCAGGTTCGCGAACCCTTGATCGACAACCGCAACCAGCGCCAACGCGTTCGACGCAGCGCCCTCACCTACCGGGTTGTTCGTCCCCGGAAAGTCGCAGATTTCGATATAGAGATCAATCGCCTGCCGCAGGTTCGCCATCGCCTCGTTGAACTGCTGCTGAATGGGGAACAGCTGCGGATAATTCTGCGCCAGCACCGGCTGAGGAACGATGTAGTCGCTGGGCCGCGCGGGATAATCCCGACACACGGCGAAGCCGCTCAACGCCGAGTCCGTCCACTTACCGCGGATGTTGTCCAGCGAAGGCTGCGCAAGGTCGAGCCGCGCGAGGAACAGCTTCAGCACGTCGAAGTACTCGTTGCCCGTCTCGCTGATGATCGGCGGGGAATCGGCCACGACGCCGTCAATTGGCGCATCGGTGATGGGCCGTTCGAGATAACGGAAGAACGCTGACCGGCTCCAGCCGAGGATGCCGTTGTAATTGACCTGCACCCAGTTGTTGCTCACGGTGCGCCCCATGATCGGGACGACCGTGCCGGCGAACATATTGCCGATCGTGGGATACCCTTGACTTGGGCCAGAACGGATGCGAACGCCGTTGGTCACCTCGGCCATCAACGTGCTGGTCTGGTTCGACTGACCGGCGCGCGGCGCTTCAAACCCGCCGTACGGAATCGTGCGCGGATCGGCCACCGGCAGCAGGTTCACATCTCCCTGCAAGACGACCGTCGGGGTCAGGTTCACCCAGCCCTCGTCTCCGTTGAAGTCGACACGCACCCACTGACCGTCGGCGCTGCGCGCGTTGACGATCTCGAACACATAACCTCCGGGCACGGAGCCAAGCACCTCGGCGCCGATGGCCGGCGTGATACGTACGTTTGCTGCCTCGTTGACGACAAGTATGCGCACATTGGACTGAGCCGCTGTCAGCAGCGCCGATACAGCCAGCCACAGCACAAGCACCAACGCCACCAGCGACTTACGCATTAGCCTCGCCCCTTGATGCACGGAAGCCCTTTAACCTCAATACTGTAGCATGACATCGATGATGGTGCTAATTACGCTTCGCTTGCGCCAGAACGTCAAACTGACTATTCTTAGACTGCGATTCTCACTAACGAACCAACACAATATGCCCCTCAGATACCCGAGCGTGATTCTCCTCTTACTGCTGGCCCTTGCCGCGTGCACACCGCAGGACGCGCGACCGATCCCTACGGCGCTGCCCGCCGGCGATGCGGCCAACGGCGAAGTCTTGTTCACGTCGCGTATCGGAAATCAAGTCGAGTGTTCGAGCTGCCACAGCCTCGACGGATCACGCGGAACCGGCCCCTCGCTGCTTGGTTATGGTGAGGTCGCCGGCCGTCGGCGCAGTGGCATGAGCGCACAGGAGTATACGGTGCGCTCTATCGTGCAGCCCGGCGATGTCGTAGTCCCCGGATACTCCAACATCATGCCGTCCAACTTCGGTCAGCACCTCAGCGATCAGGAGTTGGCGGATCTCGTGGCGTATCTTCTCAGCCAGTGAGGTGATTCGATGACGGCCTATCGTCACGCGATTGATCGGAAGGTTGCGGCGCACGAAGCGCATCTGCTGCTGCAAAACGACTTTCTGATCCTCGACACAGAGACCACCGGGATCGACCGGAATGCGCGCGTTGTCCAGATCGCCATCGTCGACGCGTCGGGTCAGCCGGCCGTCGATACGCTGGTTAACCCCGGCATGCCCATCCCTGCCGACGCCATGCGCATCCACGGCATTACCGACGCCATGGTGAATGACGCGCCCTCAATGGCCGATCTACTGCCGTCCCTCGAGTCCTTGTGGAGCACCCACCCGACATATATCTACAATGCCGAGTTCGACTCGCGCATACTGCTTCAACACATCGGCCGGCGGCCCGGCCTGATGCGCTCGACGTGCATCATGAAATTGTATGCGCGCTTCGTCGGTCAAGTCGGCAGCCGGGGGGACTATAAATGGCATAAATTGACCGATGCTTGTATCCAGCTCAAAGTTCCAAGGATTGACGCGCCGGCACACAGCGCGCTGGGGGATTGTCTGCGCACGCTCGCAGTGCTGCGGGCGATGTCAGAGTGGTATGTCCGAAATTCTGCCTAGGGAGGGGGAAAATGGACATTCTTGTTGTGTTGTTCCGCTGGATTCACATTGGGGCTGCTGCTTACTGGGTCGCCGTCGGTTTCGTCGAATGGCAAACGTTGCGCGCCGACGCGAGCATGCAGGCAGCCACGTGGATTGCGTACAAGCGTCAGCTTGGCGCGGTGAGCAAGCTTGCGCTCGGCATGCCAGTTTCTGCAATACTTACGGTCGTTGGCGGGGTCGTGCTGTACGGTATCGAGCAGTACTGGAACCGCGGATTCGGGTCGTTGGGTTCGATCGTGTTTCATATCGGCGTCGTTGCGGGGCTGTTGGCATTCGGTCACGGCGCTTCGGCGATCAGCAAGTCATCAGATGCAATTGCGAACGCCCTAAAAGGCGCCGGAGACAGCCCGACGGCCGATCAGATCGCTGCCGTTCAGGCTGCGGTCGACAAGCAACTGCGCCAGCTCCCAGCCCACTTCGCGCTAGCAGCTGTCGCATTCCTGTGTATGGTGGCAGGCACGACAATCGCGTAGTCCATCTTGTCCCACAAGTTATTGCACCCCTAACGCCGCTTCGCTACTATGAAGCGGCGTTGGTGTTTACGGGTTGATCCCCGACACGGCGCAGGATTATGCTGGCTGCACGCATGCAGAACGCCGTGCGTTGTCAGGGTAATTTGTCCGGCATCCTATCTAAAGGAGGGAAAGAATGGACATTCTTGCAGTCTTGTTCCGCTGGATTCACATTGGCGCCGCCGCCTACTGGCTTGCGGCTGGATTCTATCAATGGCAGGTCATGCGGGCCGAAGCGAGTATGGAGGCCGCTACTTGGATTTCCTACAATCGGAAACTCTACGCCGCGAGCAAACTCGCGCTCGGTATGCCGATTTCTGTTCTGCTAACGACGGTAGCCGGCGTGGTGCTTTACGGGCTGGCGCAGTATTGGAACCGCGGCTTCGGGTCGTTCGGTTCGATCTTGTTCCACGTGGGTGTCCTCGCTGGCTTGGCCGCGTTCGGACATGGCATCGCTGTGCTTAGCAAATCGTCCAAGGCGATCGGGCAGGCCCTCCGGAGCGCGGGTGATAACCCATCTAAGGAACAGATCGCGACGGTTCAAGCGGCGGTCGACAATCATCTCAAGCTTCAGCCGCTGCATTATGCGCTGGTCGCGGCCGCCTTCCTGCTGATGATCGCCGGTGCATCCATTCCCTAACGAGAACCGGCGTATCTCCACTACGTCCGAATCATTGCACCCTCAGCGCCGCTCCGCTAACATGGAGCGGCGTTTCTTGTTCAAGGACGACTCGCTATGACTTTTCCGCGCTCAAGCGGCGTGCTCCTGCATCCGACCTCGCTTCCCGGCCGCTATGGCATCGGCGACCTCGGCGATCATGCCTATCGGTTCGTCGACGCGCTGCAAGCGGCCGGCCAGTCTTATTGGCAGATGCTGCCGCTTGGCCCGACCAGCTATGGCGACTCCCCGTATCAATCCTTGAGCACGTTCGCCGGGAACCCGAACCTCATCAGCTTTGATCGGCTCTTACAGATCGGCTGGCTGCACCCGGATGACCTGCGTGACCTGCCGGCTTTCCCGGACAATCGTGTCGACTATGGCCCGGTCATCACCTTTCACGATCACATGCTCGATGTGGCGTACCGCCGGTTCTCGACCAGCGCCAGCGACGGCTACCGCGATGCGTTCGCCTCGTGGACGGCCACCCACGCTCACTGGCTTGACGACTTCGCGCTGTTCGTCGCGCTCAAGGCTCACTTCGGCGGCCGGCCGTGGACGGAATGGGATGCGCCCTATGCTCTGCGCGAGACGCGTGCCCTCGAAACCGCGTGGGAGCAGTTCGCCGCCGAGATCGAGGCCGTGAAGTTCCGCCAGTGGCTGTTCTTCGCGCAGTGGGAAGAACTCAAGCGCTACGCCAACACGCACGGCGTCAAGATTGTCGGCGACATCCCGATCTTCGTCGCCCACGACAGCGCCGACGTATGGGCTAACCGCGACCTGTTCTACCTCGACGCGCGCGGGAACCCGGAGGTCGTCGCAGGTGTCCCACCCGATTACTTCAGCGTGACCGGCCAGCGGTGGGGCAACCCGCTGTATAAGTGGGACGTCCACAAGGCGCGCGGCTATCGGTGGTGGATCGAGCGTGTCCGCGCCGTGCTCAGTATGGTCGATCTGGTGCGCATCGATCACTTCCGCGCGTTCGAGGATTACTGGGAAATCCCGGCGACCGAGGCAACCGCCGTGAAGGGCCGTTGGCTCAAAGGGCCGAACATCGACCTATTCGACGCCATTCGCGCCGAACTCGGCGATCAGCTTCCGATCATCGCCGAAGACCTCGGACAGATCACAAAGGCCGTCGAGGAACTACGCGATGCGCTCGGCCTGCCCGGCATGAAGATCATTCAGTTCGCGTTCAGCGATCCCAACAACGTGTTCCTGCCGCACAACTTCACGACCGACAACTGCGTTGTGTATACCGGCACGCACGACAACAACACGATTGCCGGGTGGTGGCGCGGTGAAGCCTCGACGGGTGAGCGCGAGTACGTCACGGCGTATTTCAACCGTGATATCAGCAGTTCCCCGCACTGGGATATGATCCGATTGTCGATGGGGACGATTGCTCACACGGCGATCACGCCGCTGCAAGACATCCTCGGCCTCGACCAGAACGCGCGCATGAACACGCCGGGCGTCGAAGCCGGCAACTGGACATGGCGCGCGCTCCCAACGCAGTACATCAACCCTGACGCGTTCCGCACACTGGCGCACTTCACGAAGGTCTATGCGCGCTGGCCGGGCGAACGGGTGATGTCACGCGGATAGAACGGGACACGGACACGCACAAAAAAACCGGGGCATCTGTGCGATGCCCCGGTCGATTCTCACGTCCTAACGCCAGCCTTTGGGAGCAGCGGGTGGCGGCAGCACGCCGCCCGCGCCGCGTGCGTCACGCAAGCCGTCTTCGACCACAACGGCCGACACCTCGTCGAACCAGACCTTGCCGCCGCCGGGATTGGCGGTCAGCTTGATGATGACCTTCTTGACGTCGCCCCAAATCCCCATGGACGACTCGAGGCTCGCAAACGAGAACGTCCCGTCCGGTATCGCGAGCACGACGCTGAACTTCGTCCCGTTGACGTACTTCACCTTGGCGGTGGCGCTCACGAGCGACGAGACGGCGTTCTTGCCCTCGACGCTCGCCGAGAAGCGCAGCAGGTCGCCCGCTTCCATCGGCGGCGCGACGATCTTCTGCTTGAGGGACGTGACATTCTTGGCCTTCAGACGGTACGAGCACGCGCCGTCGCTGAACTTCGTGCAGTCCTGCTTACCCTTGCCGCCCGTGTTGAGCTTCCAGTCGGCGACTCCGGACGACTGACCGACATCGACCGTCTCAAAGCTCCCGTTGAGCACCAACTCTGTTTCGGTCGGCGTGACGGTGCCACCGGTGTTGGTCAGTTGGAACAACACACCCGGCACACTACTGTCGTTGGCGATCCACGCGTCGACCAGATATGAACCCGCCGTCCCATTGGCCGTGACCGGGCCAGAGCTGGCGACGCCGGCGACGTCGGTGAACGCGGTAACCGATGTCACCCCGCCGGTAAACGTGGCGCTGGCGCCCGACGTCGGCGCAGAGAACGTCACCGGCACGTTGACAACCGGCGCCCCACCGCTGTCCCTCACCGTTACAGTCAGCGCCGACCCGAAGGCCGTGTTGACATCAGTTGACTGGAACTGCCCGCCGGCGACTTGCAGCGAAGAACTCAGCTCCTCGAAGTCCCAGACCTCGCTTCCGTAGCCCGTAACGGTAAGCCGAACGTTGTCGATCATGCCGTCGAAGCCGACGTAGCTGGATGCCGTGTCGCCCATGTTCAGGCGGAAACCCGGGTTGCCCGGTTGACCGAATGCGTCCGCGATAGTGGCCGTTGGTTCGGCAGTAACGATCTGCGCGATCGTACCCGGATTCGGGCCTGAGTACGTATAGCCCCCGTAGGTCGAGACGTAATACAGCGTCGTCAAACCGTCAATCGTACCCCATGCGAGTACGGAGGGCGGCGCTACCATGCTAAGCCGGAGATCGGGGACAGCGTCGCCGGTCACGTCCAGATAGATATTGGCGTAGAACTGCTGGAAATTCGTGCCAAGTCCAATCACGTCGTACGTAAATTCGGTGAAGTCGGACAGCAGATAACCGTTCAGATCGAACCGGCCGAAGATGGTTTTCTGATTGGATCCCTCAATCCGAACACGATACGCGCCGGTTCCAAGCGGCGGCGGGAACTGCGGGCTTGAAACGAACCCGCTGAAGCCCGGCGCGTTGGTTCCCGGTGCAGGGATGATGGCCCACCCCTGTGGATTAGCGGCAGTCACCACATTGGTGTCCGCCAATACGGTGCCAGATAACACAGCCAACACAGCAGCCAGCACAACAAGAGCGAAGAGACGATGTGAACGCATTAAGACATATCCTCCGTATGGCCACAAAGTACTCCCCATTATACGGTGGATATCAACAGACCAGTATTAACGTTACATGCGAATCGTACTATTAGTGCAACGTAACGTCTGATCGTGTATTCCGACGCCATCTGCACCGATTTACGCAGGTGAGGCGGTGTGATAGAATCACCGATCACATTCGAGTTATCTCAGAAAGACAACAGTGAGCGATAGCACCTCCACCAACGACTTCGAATCAGTCCGCAGCGCGAAGGCCGACGCTGCAGGTATTATTCGGCTGCCCGTTGTTCCTCTGGTAAACACCGTCGTATATCCGAATGTCGTATCTCCCGTCGTGATCTTCGATGACCGGGGGCGGTCTGCCCTGCGGTTTGCCGCGGAGAATCGAAAGACCGTCATCGGCGTCGCCATGCGGGACGCGTCCGTGAGCGAACCCGGCCCGGACGATCTGTATGAGGTTGGCACCGAGCTGGGATTGTCCCGCCTGCATCATCGCTTCGACGCCGGCGAGGACGCGGTTCTCGCGCAGGGCCGGCGCCGCTTGCAGATCATCGAGTTTGTGCAGACCGATCCGTATCTGATCGCCAAAGCGCGAATCATCGTCGAGGACATCCCGCAGACCGACGAGATCGACGTCTTGACCCGCACGGTGTTCGAGATGTTCCAGCGCGCGGCCGAGTTGAATGAATCGATCCCGGACGACGTGATCGACTACGCCGAGACGATCTTCGAGCCGGGTTGGCTGGCCGATTTCGTCGCGTCTATGTTGACGATGTCGCTGGACGAACGGCAGACGATCCTTGAGACCGCCAACGTTATGACACGCTTGCGGCTTGTGGCGACCCTCTTGAACCGTGAACTCAACATGCTTGAGCTGCGTGAAGACATCGCCGGCCAAGTGCAGTCCGAGTTCGCCAAGAATCAGCGCGAGGCGTTCCTGCGCGAGCAGATTCGCGTGATACAAAACGAGCTTGGCGAAGGCGATCCCTTCCAGCAGGATCTCATCGAACTGCGCGAGCAGATTCAATCCGCCGGCCTGCCACCCGATATCTTCGAGAAGGCCACCAAAGAACTATCCCGACTGGCGGCCATGCCCCCAATGGCGCCGGAGGTCGGCATCATCCGCACGTATCTCGACTGGATCGTCGGGCTGCCGTGGAGCAACGCCAGCGAAGACGTGCTCGATATGAAGCACGCCCAGCGTGTGCTGGACGACGATCATTACGGCCTGAAGAAGATCAAAGACCGCATCCTCGAACACATCGCGGTGCGTAAGCTGGCCGCAGAGAAGCAGCGCACACCGATCCTTTGTTTCGTCGGGCCGCCGGGCGTTGGCAAGACCTCACTGGGCCGCAGCATCGCGCGCGCGCTCGGCCGCACGTTCGTGCGCATCAGCCTCGGCGGCGTGCGTGACGAGGCCGAAATCCGCGGGCATCGCCGGACGTACATCGGCGCCCTGCCGGGCCGTGTGCTGCAAACGATGAAGCGCGCAGGCACGATCAACCCGGTGTTCATGCTGGACGAGATCGACAAGCTCGGCGCCGACTTTCGGGGCGATCCCTCGGCGGCCCTGCTCGAAGTGCTCGACCCGGAGCAAAACCACGAGTTCAGCGACCACTACCTCGACCTGCCCTACGACTTATCGCACGTCATGTTCATCACGACGGCCAACGACCTCTCCGGGCTGCCAGAAGCGCTGCTCGATCGGATGGAGGTGATCGAGTTCCCCGGCTACACCGAGGACGAGAAGGCCGCGATCGCCGACCAGTACTTGGTGCCTCAGCAGATCGAGGCCAACGGTCTCAGCGATCACGCCATCAAGTTCAGCGAGGACGCGATTCGGACGATCATCCGCGAATACACGTACGAAGCGGGTGTCCGGAACCTGAACCGCGAGATCGGCAACATCTGCCGGAAGCTCGCGCGGGCCGTGGCCGAACGTCGGCGCGTGACGCACAAGATCACACCCGAAACGGCCAGCAAGCTGCTCGGCCCGGCGACGTTCTTGGAGAACCACACCAACCACGACGACTCGGTCGGCTTGGCGACCGGGCTGGCTTGGACACCGAACGGCGGCGATACGTTGATGTTCGAGGTCAGCATTCTGCCCGGCAAAGGCACGATGATGCTCACCGGCAGCCTCGGCGAAGTCATGCAGGAGTCGGCGCAGGCCGCGATGTCGTACATGCGCGCTCACGCGGCGGCCTTCAACGTCCCCGATACGGACTTCGAGGAGTACGACGTTCACGTTCACGTTCCCGAAGGCGCAGTGCCTAAAGATGGCCCGTCCGCCGGGATCACGCTGGCGACCGCGATTATCTCCGCCTTCACCGAGCGCAAAGTCCGGTCGGATATCGCCATGACCGGCGAGATCACGCTGCGCGGGCGCGTGCTGCCGGTCGGCGGGGTCAAAGAGAAGGTACTCGCTGCGCATCGCGCCCTTGTGCCGACCGTTATCCTGCCCAAGCAGAACGGCAAGGACTTGATCGACATCCCAGCCAAGACGCGGCAGAAGCTGACCATTCACCTCGTCGAGAACATGCAGCAGGTGCTCGATCTCGTGCTGCTTGACCCGCCCAAAGAACGGGAACGCGACAAGGCGCGCGCGATGAAGGAAAAACCTGCGAAGCGCACGAAGGCCGCGAACACGAATGGATCGGCGAAGCCCGCTGCAAAGGCGAAGAAACCGGCGACCGCAGCAGAAGGATAGTCAATGAACAACATCAAGGCAGACGATTTACAAGCGACACTCACGTCAGGTCGCAGCGCTCAAGTGGACTGGCTTTCGGCCAGCGCGGAGCACGCCCGAATCGCCGAGTCCTTAATGTCGTTCGCCAACGCCCGCCGCGAAGGGGTACTACTTCTTGGCGTGAGCGCCGCCAACACCGCCGAGCCGATTGACGACTTCAACGCGTTGATCGAAAAGGCGCTTGCCGCCGCACTGATGCTGACCCCGCCGCTGATCCTCCCCTACCCGACACGCGAAAACGTCGGGGGAAAGACCATCGTCAAAGTGACGGTGCCGGCGGGGATGGCGAACGTCCACAGCCTGAACGGCCGTTACTTGATCCGGGAGGGCGTGTCGAACGTGCCGCTTGCGCCCAGCGCCATGCGCCAGCTCTTGATCGAGCGCGGGGACATCACCTACGAAGCCGAGATCGCGCGAAACGCCACGCGTGATGACCTCGACCCGGAGCGCCTGCGCCACTATGCGGAATCGATCCGCGAGAGTGATATCGATGCGGCGCTGCTCAAGCGGGCATGTGTCGCAGAGGCGGACGGCGCGCTGCGGCCCACGCACGCCGGGATTCTGCTGTTCGGCAAAGACCCGCGCCGGTTTGTGCGCGGCGCCGAGATCACCGCCGTTCGCTTCGCGGGCGACACGATGGGCGACACGTTCATGCGCGAGGACATCACCGGCACGCTGCCCGAACAAATCCGGCGTGTCGAGACGTTCCTCCGCGACGTGCTGCGCAAAGGGGTCACGCTCGGCGGCAGCATGGCGCGCAGTGAGCAGTATGAATACCCGCTCGAAGCAGTGCGCGAACTGGTCGTCAACGCCGTAGCCCACCGCGACTACAGCATTCAGGGCGACGGCATCCGGCTGTACGTCTTCAAGGATCGCATGGAGATCACCAGCCCCGGACGCCTGCCGGGGCCAGTCACCGTCGCCAACATCAAGGACGAGCGCTTCTCGCGCAATCCGGCCATCGTGCAGGTCTTGGCCGATCTGCGCTTCATCGAACGGCTTGGCTACGGCGTCGATCGCGTGTTGGAGCTGACGCGACAGCACGGCCTGCCCGAACCCCTGTTCACCGAGACGGACGGCGGCTTCAAGGTCACGATCTTCAACGCGCTCACGCCCGCGTCAGCCGCCGCGAAGGCCGATGCGAACGCCGACAAGCCAGTCCTCGCCCATACGGTCGATCTGCTGGAGCTTTACCGCGACGTGCCGCTCAACCCGCGCCAAGAGAGCGTGTTGATCCATTTAAGCGAGCCATCCAATACGCGCATCACTAACAGCGAGCTTCAACGCCTGCATCCGGATGTGCATCCGGAGACGATCCGCCGCGATCTGTCAGACCTCGTCGCCAAGGACATCCTGAGCAAGATGGGCGAGAAGCGCGGCTCGTACTATGTGCTGCGTAAGAAAGCCTAGCGCCTACTGCAGCAGGTCGCCGTCGATCTCCGGCTGCCCGTTGACGAACGCCCGCACGTCGAGCGCCTGACGCCCGGCCATCTGAAGCCGTGTCGGCGCGTAGACGCCGGAGCCTGTCCCGATCAACATCCGTCCATCAACCACATCGACACAGCCCGCCGGCAGGCTGCCCTCCTCGACCTTCCCACTCAGCACCTTGACCAGACGCCCGCGCCACATCGTGAACGTCCCCGGCCACGGCGTGAATGCGCGCACCAGATGGTCGATCCGCTCCGCCGACGCCGACCACGCGATTCTGCCGTCGTCTTTGCGGATTTGCGGGGCGAGGGTCACGCCTTCGCCGGGCTGCGGGCGCGGCACGATGGTACCGTCGACATATCCGGCAATCGCCGGGATAAGCACCTCCGCGCCAAGTTTGGACAGCCGCTCATGCAGGGTCGCGCTGGTCTCATCCGGGGCGATGTCGATCTCATGCATCGTGAGGATCGGGCCGGTATCGAGGCCGGCATCCATCTTCATAATGGTCACGCCTGTGCGCGCGTCGCCCGCCTTGATCGCGTGTTGGATGGGCGACGCGCCGCGCCACCGTGGAAGCAGCGAGGCGTGCACGTTCAGGCAGCCCAGCCGCGGCAGATCCAGCACGGACTGCGGGAGGATTTGCCCGAAAGCCGCCACAACGAACAGATCGGCCGGCCACTGCTTGAGCGCGTCGATGGCATCGGGATTGCGAAGTCGCTCCGGCTGGATGACCGGTATCCCGAGCATATCCGCAGCCACTTTGACCGGCGGTGGAAGCGGCTCGCGCGATCGACCCGCAGGCCGATCCGGCTGTGTCACAACGCCGATAACGTCGTACGCGGCAGCGAGGGCCTTCAGCGTGGGCACCGAGAATTCTGGCGTCCCCATAAAGACGATCTTGACCACGACATGCCGTCCTTTCGTAATTAACGGTCTTCCCGAAACGAGAAGCCGAGGGTAATTGATAGTTCAGTGAGTCAGTCATCGTGATACGTACGGCTGATGCCGATTGACACACTCACTGCATCCTCCGGTATGGGTGGCTGCATGCGCCGGCTCACAGACGTTGATCTCATACCTCAATTATATCGTGCCAAGCGCACCTTGAATCATGCCACAGTCGCAGGTATGATATCCCGTCACACAGCATGATCCGCCGTACGCCTCGGGCTGGGCGTATTTTTTTGGAAGGACATTGACGATGAGTCAGCAAATCATCAGTGGCTTCGAGGCGCCCGATCGCGGGCATCCCGAACTCCACCCCGGCGACACCGTGAAGGTACACGTGCGCATCATCGAGGGTGGCAAAGAGCGTATTCAGGTCTTTCAGGGCGTGGTGATCCGCTACCGCGCGGGTGGCAATGACGCCAACTTCACCGTCCGCCGCATCGCGTCGCACGGCGTGGGCGTCGAGCGCACGTTCCTGCTCAAAAGCCCGCGCGTCGACAAGATCGAGGTCACGCGTGGGGCGAAGGTGCGCCGTGCGCAGTTGTACTACTTGCGCGACCTGCGCGGCAAGAAGGCGCGCCTCAAGGAACGCCGCCGCAACAAGCAGATGGTGACCGAAGCGCCCTCTGGCAACTAGGCCGTACATCAAACCTATACGACCATGACGGGGCATCGCGCGATGCCCCGCTTTGATTGAGGAGACTGGTTTTTCATGGCTCGCCCACTCATCGGCGTCACGACCGGACACCGCCTGCCTGCCACCGACCGCGAAACCCCGATCTATACGGCTTACACCGCGATCGCCGAGAACGTGGCGCGCGCGGGCGGCCTGCCGGTGCTGATCCCGTCCACGCTCGATGACGACAGCTTGCGCGGCATCTACGACCGCTTGGACGGCATCTTGCTGCCGGGCGGCGGCGACATCGACAGCAGTCATTGGGGCGAACCGCTGCACAAATCGGTCTACGGGCTTGATCCGGCGCGCGATCACACCGAACTCACCATCGCGCGTTGGGCGGCGAAAGAAGATCGTCCGCTGTTCGGCATCTGCCGTGGGCATCAGCTCTTCAACGTCGCGCTGGGCGCGTCGCTCATTCAAGACATCGCCAGCGAATTCCCGACCGAAGTCCCTCACACCAACTTCATGCCGACCCCGCGCAGCCAGCGGTCACACGTCGTCGGCATCGAACCGGGATCGCGCCTTGCATCGATCATCGGCGAGACCAACGCCGTGCCGGTCAACAGCATCCATCATCAGGCAGTGAAGAACGCCGCGCCCGGTTTGCGCGTGGTGGCAGTCTCGCCCGATGGACTCATCGAAGCGACCGAGATGCCCGATGCCCGCTTCGCGCTCACCGTGCAGTGGCACCCTGAGGATCTCGCGGACGATGAGCGCATGTTCAATCTGTTCCGCGCGTTCGTACAAGCCGCATCGAAATCCTAATCCGACGCGGGCGGCGTCATCACGATCTTCTTGCGGATGCCGGTCTGTGACGAGGGTTTCTCGGCCGCGCGGTCGAGCGGGACGACGAACTGGAACACCGAGCCGGCGTCGAGTTCGCTCTCAACCCAGATTCGCCCACCGTGTCCCTCGACCAGACGCTGGGTAATCATCATACCCAAGCCGGTTCCCTTCTGAGTCCGCGCACGGGTGTCATCGCTGCGGAAATAATCCTCGTTGAAGATCCGCTTCAGGTCAGTGCTGCTCATACCAATGCCTGAGTCGCGCACCCTCACATACAATGACGGCCCAAGCTCCCGCCCGTTTGGCAGGTTGTACCGGTCAAGCACCTCGACCTTGACCGTCATCTCCGACCCCGGCGGGCTGTACTTGTGCGCGTTGCTGATGAGGTTGGTCATCACCTGAACGAGCTTCTTGTGGTCGCCAAACATCGTCGGGAGCTGCGGAGGCATTTCGACCGACACCGTCTGCTGCTTGTCCTCAAGCTGCTGCTGGAAGGACTCCAATGTGTCTTCCACCACGGTACGGAACTGCAGCGGCTCATACGCGATCTTCAAGCGGCCTGCGTCCGACGCCGCGATGTCGCGCAGATCGTCGATGATGTCCTGCATGCGCTCGGCATTCGAGCGGATTACGGCGACGAACTGCTCGCGCTGCTGCTCGTTCATCGCGCCGGCGATGCGCGGGTTGAGCAGCGTATCGCTGTAGCCCTTGATGGACGTCAGCGGGTTCTTCAGCTCGTGCGCCGCGAACGCCACGAACTCGCTCTTGTTCTCCGCTGCGCTCACGATGCGTTCGTACAGCTGCGCGTTGGCGAGCGCAATACTGGCGCGTTCTGTTAAGCGGTTCACGAAGTCGAGGTCGGTGAGGCGGAACGGCTCGGCGGCGGTCTCAAGCACCAACAGCGCGATCACGTCCTCGCCAGAGCGCATCGGCACGGTGATCTGGCTGACCGCGCCGCGCAGGCTGGGCGCGTAATCCGGGTCGAAGCGCAGATCGGCCAAGTCGGCCACGCGGGTTCGCATTACCCGCTGCACAATACCACGGTCAAGCGGCCATAACGTCCCCTCGGTGCCTTCCGGATAATCCTCGTCGGCGTAGCCCTCGATCGCCAGCACACGCATTATCTTCGTGACGGGGTTGACCTCACCGATCACGCAAGCCTGAGCGCCGGTCACCTTACTGGCCCAGCTCAGGGTGATCTTCGCCACTTCGTGCTGATCCAGCGCGCGCGCCAGTTCGGAGTCGATGCTGGCTAGCGTCTGAAGCTCTTCAAGGCGCTGATTCAGCGCGCTTCCGGTCATCTCGAACAGGCGGGCGTTCTCAATCGCTACCCCAGCCTGCGACGCGAACGTAGAGAGCAGCTGCACCTCGTCATGGTTGAACAACTGGCCGTTCTTCTTGTTCAAGACTTCAAGTACGCCGATGATGCGATCTTTCGCAAGCAGCGGCACCGCCACGATTGAGTTCGAGCGGAATCCGGTCGCGCGCGTGACTTCCCCCTGCCAGCTGCGGTCGATACGCGTATCGTTGGCGACCTGCGGCTGTTTCGTGCGCAGCACCGCGCCGACCAGCCCGCGATCTTGCGATACGCGCGTCCCCGTGAGTTCCTGCTCGGCCTCCCCCAGCACGACGCGGAAGATCATGTCATCACTGTCTTCATCCGAGCGCAGCAGCAGCGATCCCGCCTCCGCTTCGAGGATCGCCACGGCGCTTTCGGTGATCAGGCGAAGCAGCGTGTTGACGTCCCCCGCCTCTGCGGCCACAAGCTGCTGGCTGACTTCATTGAGCGCGCCGAGCTGACGGGCGCGGGCGTTGACCTCGTCGAACAACTGCGCCTTTTCGAGGGCCGTCGCGGCAAGGCCGGCGAGGTTAACGAACGTCGCCATATCGTCGGCCGTGTACGGGATCGTGTCACGTTTGGCAAGTGCAAACACGCCAAGCCGCCGGTTCTGCGCGACGAGAGGCACGCCCATCCATGCGCGGATGCGCGGGCTGTCGTACAACGTGCCGAATGTGCCGATCTGCTTCTCACGGTTGTAATCTTCGTAGCGGCGCGCCTCGCCCGACCGCAGGATTTGGCTGTAGATGTCGTTTCCAAGCGGCCAACGCCGGCCCTCGCGAGCGTTGTAGCGCTCGTCTTCTTCGAGGAAGAACGTAAAGTACAGTTGTTCCTGTTCGGAGTCGAAAAACGCGATGTATTGGAAGTCCGACTTGAGAAGGCGGTTGGTCTGCGCGCTGATGAGTTCGAGCAGGTCGTCCAGCGTGCGCGTGAAGTTCGACGCCTGCCCCAGCGAACTCAGCACGTCCAGCTCTTTGACGCGCTGTTCGAGCGTCTCGACCGACTGAGCGCGTTCAATCGCCACGGCGAGCTGTCCGGTCAGCGCCGACAGGAACCGCAGGTCTTCGTAGTCATACGTGCGGCGGCGGCCCTGACGCGGCCCCAGCACGACGAATCCAAACAAGCGCTCCGACCCGGGCAGCCCGGCGATAACCGACGGCCCCAGCACGTCGATGCGCGCCTTGTCACTGAGCAGTTCAGGCGGAAGCGGCTGACCGGGCGCGAACGTCACCGGCGCGCCAACAGCCAGCAGATACGACGCCAGCGGCGCCTTCGCGGGGAAACGGAGTTCCGTCTCGCTGCTGGACGCCATGTAATCGCCACCCGGCGCCCGCTGAACGAACACCACGAGGTGCGTCGGGCTGATGCCGCGGTCGACAACCTCGCGGAACGCGGAGATCGCCTTGTCGACGTCGCTAAACTCAGTCAGCCGCTGGCCGAAATCTTCTGCGATCGACTGAAGCGCGCGGCGCTGCCGGAAGAACACCTTGTCAATGCGATCTTGCAGGCGCGCGCGCACAGGCAGCAGAAGTGCGGCGATCACGAAGATCGCGACGGCGATCAGCACGGGGTTATCCGGAACCATGCTTGACGCCATCAAGCCAAAGCCGAGCGTCAGCAGGAAGTATCCGATCACCAGCGCAACGAGCAGGAACACATGGGTGATCGACTGGCTCACCAGCGAGTCACTGTCGATACGGCGAGGCGCGTTGAGGGCGAACGGGAAGCTGAGCACCGCGGCCAGCAGAAAAGGCATCGCGGATTGCGGCGAAATGGGCAGTGTGAATCCCGGCACGAGCAGGCGCAGCACGAGCGCGGCAGCCCAGACAAGGAACGGCACGCCGCTCAGCATCAAGCCGATCAGTACGATACCGCTTTGGTTACGCGCCTCGCGGCTTGCGGCACGCCGCCGCTGCCACAACATCGTGAATAGCAGCAGGACGGCGCTGCCCACGCACGCGCCAAGCGCAAGCGATACGCCGGTGTCGTAGCTGGCGGCGCTCGATGGGCCGGAGATCATCATCGCGGCGGCGACTCCAGCGGCGACGCCTGCAATCAAAGCCACCGGCCGGAGGATCGCAAGACGATAGACGATGGGCAGCGGCGCAGGAATCGAGAGGCCAAAGAAGAGCATCAACCCGCCGGAAAGGCCGGTCGCAATCGCCCATAATGGGCCGAGGATACTGGTCGTTGAGACGTCGTAAATGCCGCCGATCGCGACCGCCATCGCCGCGCAAATGCCCGACGCAACGAATGCCCCCACCGACTCGCGCCGCCACAAGAACAGGTAGATCGCGGTCAACAGCGAGACGACACCAGCGGCGAACGGGATGCCAAAGTAGGCGACCAGATCGGTAAGCGGCAGCCGCGCGAGTTGAACCGAAGCGCTGCGCGCCGTTCCGTCCGCGGCCACGGCCTCCACGACGACGGTCTCGCCAGCAGATACCGACCCCAGCACCTCGTTCAGGCTTGTGCGGGCCGCCGCTGGATCGACACGAGAGAGCGCCGTCCCGTTCACCGAGACGAGTCGATCACCCGCCGCCAAGCCGGACTTCAGGCCCGGCCAATCCGTCGTGCCGACCGGCCCGGCTTCGAGGACAGTCAGCGCCGGCGATACCAGAACCCCTAAAAACGGGCGTGACGCCGTGATGAGCGCTGTGGCTAAATAGACGAGCATCGCTAACGCCGCGACCGCGATCAGCCCGCCGGACAACGCGTAAAGCACACGCTCACGCGGGCTAGACGGCACACGATCCGTTGTGCGCGGTAGCAGTCCTTGCAGTCGGGCAGTAATCGCACCCATAAGACACGCCTTCGCTCGTTAACCCTGCGTGCAATTGTAACATCACCACGCGCGTTTTCACCCTTGCCGCTTTTTTTCACGAGAGGATCACGATGTCACCGACCGTTCCAGACACGCTGAAACGTGTGATTGTGATCGGCAGCACCGGCGCCGGCAAGTCGACGCTCGCCCACGCGCTGGCGGCTCTGATCGGTGGTGTGCACATCGAGCTGGACGCCTACAACTTTCTGCCCGGATGGGAGACGCGGCCGGTAGACGACATGCGCGCGCTCGTCGCGGACGCTGTGCAAGCCGAGCGATGGGCGGCGTGCGGGAACTACGGGAAGCTGCGGGACATCGTGTGGCCGCTGGCCGATACCGCCGTGTGGCTGGACTATCCCCTGCCGCGTATCCTCTGGCGGCTCACCCGCCGGTCGCTCGCGCGCTCAATCACGCGTGAGAACCTGTGGAATTCCGGCAATCGAGAGAACTTTCTGCGACAGCTCCGGTGGAACACCGACTCGCTGTACTACTGGGCCATCACGACGCGGAAACGGCGCGCGGCCCAGTACGAAACCTTATTCGCGTCGCCGCCGTATGACCGCATTCATCTCGTTCGTCTGACCTCCGTCAGGGCCACGCAGTCGTGGTTGGAAGCGGTTCGCATGGCGTACCCTGAGCGCTCAGGTTGAATCGCACTTTGCGGCCTGTTACTATCAAGGTCTGTGAATTTGACTGGTATACAGATTATGGCGAATCAGCGGGGCAAGCGATGGATCGTGTCCGAACCGGCCCCAGACTCATGGTTGGCTGGGTATCGCGGGATGACCCCGATCTTGGCGCAGGTACTCTATAACCGTGGCCTGACCACTCCGGAGGACGCCGCGGAATTTCTCGCGCAGCGTGACATCCGTCATAACCCGTTCCGGCTTGCCGATATGGCGAAGGCCGTGGCGCGTTTACGGGATGCCATCAAAGCCGGTGAGTCGATTGTCGTATACGGTGACTTCGATGCCGACGGCGTAACCGCTACCGCCCTGATGGTACAGGGGCTGACAGCGCTGGGCGCGGCGCACGTTCGCGCGTATATCCCCAACCGTGTTGACGAGGGATATGGCCTAAATGTCGGCGCGATCGACATGCTGTACGACGAGGGACACCGCCTCATCATAACGGTCGACTGCGGTATTCGCGCGTTGGACGAGATCGCGCATGCGCGCCGCCGTGGCATTGACGTGATTGTGACCGATCATCACTCGCTTGGGCCGGAGCTTCCTGACGCGTACGCCGTCATCAACTGTAAGCGCCCCGGCTATGACGAGCCGATGCTCGCCGGCGTTGGCGTGGCGTTCAAGGTAATCGACGCCCTGCGCCGCGCCGAGCTAAGCAACGGCGGATCGGAACGCGCAGAGATGTTCGACCTAACGCAGCTGCTTGACCTCGTTGCGATCGGCACTGTGGCCGACCTGATGCCGCTGAACCACCTCGAAAACCGGTCGCTCGTCCGGCAGGGCCTCGACGTGCTGCGTTCGGCGCGGCGTCCCGGTATTCAGGCGCTGCTCGACGTGTCCGGCATCAGCCCTGAGTCTGTAACGACCAGCAGCATCGCGTTTGGCATCGGCCCACGCATCAACGCCGCCGGCCGTCTCTCGGACGCCATCGACGCGTACCGCCTGCTCAGTTCATCCACCGCGAACGAAGCCGCGCCGCTGGCCGACCTGCTGCAGCGCCTCAATACCGAACGGCAGGAGAAGACTCGAAGCGCTCAAGACCTTATCCGCAGCGAGATCGGCGACTCCTTCAACGGCTCGCTGATCTTCGCCGGCCACCGCAATCTGGAGTCCGGCATCGTCGGGCTGGTCGCCGGCCGCATGGTCGAGGAGTACTTCCTGCCCGCGATTATCCTCGAATTCGGCGAGGAAGAGAGCCGCGCATCGTGCCGCAGCATCCCCGAATTCGACATCACCGCGGCGCTCGACCAGTGCGCCGACCTGCTGGTTCGGCACGGGGGCCATGCACTCGCGGCCGGCTTCACCGTGCGCAATGCGAATATCCCCATGCTGCGCGAACGACTCTCCGGCCTTGCCCATGAAGCGCTTCACGGCAAAACCGTCGAGCCGACACTTGAGATCGACGCGAAGATCAAGGTGCACAATATCACCGACGGGTTGGTCGAGGAGTTAGCGCAGTTGGAACCGACCGGCAACGGGAATCGTCAGCCCGTGTTCGCTATGGATCGCGCGCACATCGTGGACGCACGCACGGTCGGCAAAGAGGATAAACACCTCAAGCTGAGGATCGCGCGGGCCGGCATGGGGCCACTCGACGCCATCGGCTTCGGCCTCGGCCCGATACTCGAGGACTTGGATCGGTTTGCGGATATCGCCTTCACGCTGGAGTTCAATACGTATCGCGACCGGCGTTCGGTGCAGCTTCGCCTCGAAGACGTCAAGCCGTGCTGACGTCTCACATGCCGGTTAATGGCCGCAAGAACACCAGTCCCACGTAAACGATGTAGACCACGATAAAGATAATTCCTTCGAGCCGGCCCAGCTTGCCGTCTCGCATGAAGATTCCCAGCAGCACCGATACCAGAATCATGAAGGGCGCGTCGAACGTGAGCGCCTGCCCGTTGATCTTGTACGGATCGAGCATGCCGGTCAGGCCGAGGATAAATAGAATGTTGAAGATGTTCGACCCGACCACATTACCCAAAGCAATTTCGTGCTGCCCTTTGGTCGCAGCGATGACCGAAGTCGCCAGTTCCGGCAGCGATGTCCCGACAGCGACCAGCGTCACGCCGATCACCAACTCGCTGACGCCGAGTACACGCGCGATGTTCACTGCGCCGTCGACCGTAAGCTGCGCGCCGATAATCAACAGCCCAAGACCAATGACGATTCGGCCCATTTCCTTGAGCACACTGCTGCGCTCAGGACTTGTGGAAGCCTCCTGCTCCTCTGACGCATCCGCTGGCTTCTCGCGGCTTCCGCGCACTGCGCGAATGACATACAGCACGATGCCGGTGAACAGAATCGCGCCGTCAACACGGCTCAAGTCACCGTCGATCAACAGCAAGACGTAACCGAGTACGGCCACGGCCAGCATAATCACCCAATCCTGCTGAACCTCGCGCGTGCTTAGGGCGCGGGATGCCATAATTGCGCTCAGGCCGAGGATCAAGGCGATGTTGGCGATGTTCGAGCCGACGATATTGCCAACCGCGATGTCGTTGGTGTCGCGCACTGCGGCAACGAGGTTGGTCACCAGTTCCGGCACCGATGTACCGAAAGCGACAATGGTCAGGCCGATAATCGCCACCGGGACGCCCAGCACCCGCGCCAACCGCGATGCGCCTTCCACAAGCCAGTCGCCGCCGAAATAGAGACCGGCCAAGCCGAGCGCGATATAGAGAATGTCAAGTAGAACCATGAGAGCTTCCGTAGGTTTCCAAAAGATACCGCGGGTGTATGACCCGCGGCGCTAGGCTCAATGGATTGTAGTGTACCGCAAAACACCCGGCTGGCGAGGGTTTTTAGTTCTGTCGTTCCAGCGAGCCGCAGTCAGGGCGGTTGCCCACGATACTGACTTTGAACTTGAACGACGCCTCAACGGGCAGATCATTCCATACTTCAAACGGAATGTCGCATTGATACGTGTCGTCCTCACCCGTCTTCAGGGTAATCATGTAACGTTCGTCGCGGCCGGACTCGCGTTCGCAGCCCAGACTCGGAAACGTGCTTGTGCAGCCTCCCGCCGTGCTCGTATTGAGGCGCGGATCAGGCCAAGCCGGCGTTTGTTCGCGCGCGCCCGATGCATTCGCGGATCGCGAGTATCCCCAGCGGTTGACCATGTACGAACACACGTAGTCGTACACCGGCTCGCTGCGATAGCGCGGCACGCACACGCGCTCCTGTCGGAACGTCCCATCGCCGAGGTCGACCTGCCGCATACTGCAATCTTCGCCATCAGGCACCTGCCGCGACCCGACCTGCTCGTAACTGCGAGAGACGCTGTACGCGTCGGCCGGCATCACCGAGCACAGCCCCGACCCGGCAACCGCGCTGAAGCGCTCGATGTTGATCGTGCGTTCCCAGTTGAAGGCAGTCACATAGCCGGTCTGCTCGCGCTTGGCGAAGATCGCAAACAACGCGAACGCGATGACACCGAGCACGACCGCGCCGATGACAAACGGCACCCACTTCGGCCGCGACGGCTTGACCTTCGTCTTGGGCGGCCCATACGTCTCGGCCATCTGGCGCGCGACAAGATCTTCGCGCTCGAACTTCTGGCCGCCGGCGGCTTCACGCGAGGCCTGCCGCTTGACCTCGGCGGCCGCGGTCTGTGGCGCGCCGCATCGTCCGCAGAACTCGGCGTTGCCCGCGACCAGCGAGTTGCACGCCGGGCAGACCTTGTCCGCCCCGACGTACACGTGATCCTTGACCGCGATCTTTTCCTCATCCGATGGGAAATAGCGCCAAGAGGCGTCCTGCTGCGCGCCGCACACCGGGCAGAACTTATGCGTCTTGCCGAGCAGCTTGGTGGTTCCGCAGTACTTGCAGTCCCACAGCATCTCGTAGATGCCTTCTTCGTAGACGGTCTGCTCACCGACGCGGCTAATAACGCGCGGCTCGTCAGCTTGCGACTCATCCGGGCGTGACGCAGCGGCGGGCGCGGGTTGAGCGCGCCGGGGCGGCGGCAGCTTGCCCAACGCCGAGTACATCTTGCGCGCCGGTTCGTAATTCGGATCAAGCGCCAACGCCTGATCCAAGCACTTGATCTTGTCCGTCTCGGCCTCGACGATCTCCGCCGCCAGCGTCCAACCTTCAGCGCTCGGCGCAGCGCTCAGAATTTGATCGACAAGCGACAAGGCGGCCTGCCGATCCCCTTGCTGTAGGATTTGACGGACATCCTGCAGTGTTGAGTCGGTCATTCACATTACCAGTCTTCGGTGAGTTCAAACTCGTTCTCGTCACGACGCGGGTAAAAGCGCTTGTGCACATCACCGAACTTGATGATGTGATGATCGCTCTCTTCGTAGCTCACACTGCGGGTGATCACGCGGCGCTGATGCCCGGCCACCAGCACGACGTCGCTCTCGATCATGCGGCCGGGGAATACAACCATCCCCGACCCGATGCGGCAGTTATGCCCCACGGCGCTGCCCAGCACGATCTGACCGACCGATTGCAGCTCGCCGTCGATGTTGGCCGCGCGCATCGGTTTCTGCGCGATCAGGTTGAAGTCGGTGAACGTGCAGCCCGCGCCCACAAAGCTGTTGCGCCCGATCACGCACATCTGCAAACACGTATTCTGCGCGATGATCGTGTTCTCCATAACCTGTGTGAGATACAGCGACGCGCGGAACGGCAGGAAGCAGTTGTTGGCGACGCTGCTCATCATCAGGGTGCAGCCCGCGTCAATCGTCACGTTGTCGCCGATTGTCACGTTATCAAGGATCACGCCAGCGCCGATCGCACAGTTGTCGCCAATCGTCGCCGGGCCGCGGATCACGGCCGATGGGTCGATGTCGCAGTTGCGGCCGATCTTGACCGCGCCGGATGCGGCGAGAAGCTGTTTCTGCTCGACAATGGCGTGCCACAGCAGGCGCAGCTTGGCGAACACGCTGTTGGCGATCAGTTTATCGAGACGCGCCGCGCGCGCGAAGTTACTGAAGATGATGCTGGCGAAGTAGACGTGCACCCAGCTTTCAATGGAGATCACAGCGCGCATCGGGGCAAAGTGCGTCAAATCGCCCTGCTTCATCGTCATAAAGTCCGGCACGGTGTAGAAACCGATCTCACGCGCATCGCTCGGCACCACGACAGGCTCGATCTCCGACGTATAGCCGTCCGGGAAATACCATAAATCGCATAGGAACATGATGCTGCGCGTCGCAGGGTCGAGCGCAACCTCGAACCCCTTCGTCAGCGGGACGGTATAGGTGTGAAACGCCTTGTCGCTGGCGGGGAACGCCGCGCGGCATGCCTTTCCCGTGCGCCGTGCCTCTTGTACAAAATAGTCAAGGAACTCGCGGTCGAACCATAAGCTGTCGCGGTAGACGACCGCCTCACCGATCACCTGATCGAGTTCCTCACGGCTGCGCAGCGTCGGGCCGAGCGTCACCTGCGGCCCGAAAACCTGAGCGACGATGTTCTCGTGATGGATCTTCAGCGGCTCGGTGCCAATCGTGAGCTGGCTGGCCGGTTCGTTGAACGGTGGAACATGGCGCTGATCTTCGATGATATAGCGATACATAGCGATGCCCTGCGTCGGCTCGTGCATCCCCATTATAACGCCTAAGCACCGGGTGCGGCCAAAAGGTTACGGCTAATCGGTCGGCAGGGCGCAGCCTTCGATAGCATCGCCACCCGCAGAATCGGCCACGAATCCGGTCGGCGCGTAGTCCTCGGTCTCGCCCACGTTCGCTAGAATCGAGCCGTCCGAGCTGGTCGTCGTCGGGTCGGCCACCCGGATCAGCGTGACGCGGATCCAGTGCTTCCCGTAAGCCTCCGCCAGCGAAGGGGCGTTCAAGGTGCGCGTGCGGTCGGGTTTCAGCCACAGCAGCACGCGGCGCACAACCCACTCGTCGCGGTCGCCCCAATCGCCGTCGTCATTCCGGTCAACCCACGCGCTGACCTGACGTTCGCCCATCGGCGCGTCTGGGCCGGCGCTGATCGTGATCGTGCCGTCTTCGCTCAAGCCGTCGTCAAACTGGTCAGTATCGACCGGGCATCGCGCGGCCTCAAGGCTGATCGCTGGCTCGCCGGGCGGCCCCAACCACTCCGATCCAGCGTCCAGATGAACAGCGGCAGCGTAGGTTTCGGGCGCGTCGCCGTGGTCAGCCGCATCTTGCGCGGATGCGGCGAGGAGCGCGACAGCGGCTAGGATAACGCCTACCGTGCCGCGCAGAATCAAGGTTCGGGGAATCATGAGAGGTATCCGCTCGCTAACCCACCGATAGACTCAGGGTATGCCGTCAATCGGTGGATGTCAACAAACGGGTGGCGCGCGTTACTTGTTGAGAAACTCGCGGAGGGTTTTGTGGAACTTCTCAGGCTCGTCCAGCATCACGAAGTGGCCGGCGTTCTCGAACCACGCGATCTCAGCCGCCGGAAGTTCTTCCTTGAGCAGCTTGGCCTGATTAGGATGCACAATTCGATCCTTCGGCCCGTACATGCCCATCACCGGCATCGGTAGATCGGCGATCTGCCCGCGTAGGTCGGTCTTGCGCAGCGTTCCGATGCTCATAAAGTACGATTCGGCCGTGATTTTCGACACGTCATGCACCAGCATCTTGCTCATGGCGCCGCCGTCGTTGGCGATGAAGTAGGCGTAATATCGCATGAACAGCTTGAGCAGCGACGGGAATGTCCAGAACAGCCGGGCGACCGACTCGTAGCCGGATAGTTTCAGCAGCGGGGCCAGCGACGCGCCGTTGATCGGGGAACCGATGACGGCCGCTTTGGCAACCTGATCGGGCCGGTTCTTTGCGACGCCCAACGCAACCGTTCCGCCCATGGAATGCCCGATGATTGCAGCCTTCTGGATGCCCTGCTTCTCCATGAATAGGCTGACCGACTGGATGTACTGGTCGACCGTGAACCGCCCCGCTCGATCACGCGACTCGCCAAAGCCGAGGTGATCGAGCGCGTAGACGCGGAACTCCGACGACAGCTCCTCCAGCGAACGCCGCCACAGTTCCCAAGAGCCGAGCCAGCCGTGCAACAAAAGCACCGGCCGTCCGCGCCCCAGCGACTCGTAATGGATATTGCCCTGATCCGTGGTGATTGTCGGCACGGTTACTCTCGCCGTTCCGTGCTATTCGTCCATCTGCTCGGTAATCGCGTAGAGCAGCTCCAGCAGCACGTCACGCACGGACGCGCGCTCGCGAGCAACGCACTTCAACAGCTTGACGTCCGGGTCGATACGCAGCGCGATGCGCAGGTCGTCGGGCGACCATGCGTCCGGATGATCCTGCTTGTTGGCGGCGACGACATACGGCGTCGCGGCGTAGGCGCGGAACGTCTCAAGGATGTTCTTCGCCTCGCGAAATGTCTCCGGCTTCGAGCTGTCGACCATGACGATAAAGCCGAGCATGCCTTCAGCCAAAATCTCCCACATGAAGTCGAAACGGCGTTGGCCGGGTGTGCCGAACAGGTACAACACGAGGTCGTCATCGACGGTGATGCGGCCAAAGTCCATCGCGACGGTGGTAGCGCCTTTTTCGCGGCGTTCCGCCTCCGTCGTCACTTCGCGCTCGGTCGAGACGACTTCAATCTCGCTGATAGACCGGATGAACTCCGTCTTCCCCGAACTGTATGGCCCCGTTATGACCATTTTGACCGTCTGCATGGCGTCTCCGTAAACTGAGGATGCGCAATCCTGACTGAATAAATTCCTGCGATTGATAATCCCGCCCAAATGGTAGCGCCATCACCGGCGGGTGACAACCAAATTCGGCCCTGAGTACTAGCCCAACGAACGCAGCTTTTCGATGATCCGGTTCACCACTTGGCGCTGGGGCCGCTGCGGCTGGAGCCGTGCCGAGCGATCCGCGGACTGCACCGGCATCGGCGCCGGCTTGGGCGCGACGGGCCGCACAATCTCGACGAGGCCCGCATGCTCAAGCCCATACACGATCCGCCGGATTTCGGTGTCGCTCATGTTGATCGCGCGCGCGATCTGACGGATGGTGTTCTTCGGGTTGACATACTTGACGACGTTCCACTCATCGACGCTGAGATGAACTCCGGCGTACTTCTCTTTCGGGTTCTCAGGGAACTTCAAGCAGAGGTCGAGGTTGTCGATGTGCTTGGTGATCTCGTCAAGTTCTTTGAGCCGTCGCGCGCCCTCGACGATCACGTTCTGAAGGTCGATTGGTACCATGATGCGGTCGGCGCGGTCGATGTCGACGTTCTCCTCGAACCGGAACGGCTCGCGGTTCCACGCCATCGCATTGTAGACGATGTCCAACACGTACTGTTGAACGCAGGCGACGATGTCGTTTCGGGACACGTAGTTCGCCCCGATCAGGCGCATCGCCAGCGCCTTGTCGCCGGTTCCTTTGGCGCGCTCGCGCAGCAGCTTGGACTGCGTTTCGCTCAGCTTCCCACCCTGTTTGAGCACAGCGATCAGGTCGTTGAGCTGTCCCGCCACCATCGCATAGACCAGCTTGCCCGACTTGAACAGGATCTGTGCGCGTTCCCGCCCCGGCGCGATCTTCTCGTTGTTGTTCGCGTCGCGTTCTCCGGTGCTGACTCCTTCATACAACCGCAGAACGCCCGTGCGCCCCGATAGGTTGATCAAGTTCAAAAGCTGAGTCGTGCTGAAATCGCGCAGATTGCCTTGAATGGGCATGTAGTCCCTCACCTTGTCGCGGCCGACAGCACCGCCATGTCTGGTTCGCCGGGGATTTGCGTAGATTATAGTCTTTAGCCGTGATCGGCGTCAACGTGCCCGGCCTTAATGCAACGGCAATGAATGAGCCGGAGCACCTCATCTTCCTCTACGCCCGCCTCACGCATCACCTCGACCGTATGCTCGCCATATCCCGGAACAGCGCCGGCGGCCGAGCCGGATGGCATCCCCAACGGCGAGCGCATCCACGGCAGGCCATCGCGCCCCAAGCCCAGCATTCCCCGCGCCGAAAACTGCGGATCCGTGTGAATCGCCTCTGGCGGCATCGCCACCGCAAAACAGCAGTCGACGTCCTTCAGCAGCGCATCCCAGTCGTCAGCAGGCTTCGACGCGAACAGCGCCGCGACCTCGCCGATCAACGCGGGTTGGGCGTCGCGTTCGCTGTGCATAGGGATCCAGTCCGGGCGTCTGACGGCATCGCAGAACGTCCGCCAGAACTTCGGTTCAAGTGCGGCAAGCGTGGCCGTGCGCGCATCCGCCGTCGCATACGCGCGATAACACGCCCACTCACCGGTTAACGCCCCTGCCGTAGGTTCTTCGTGCGGGACGACACGCTCGGCCCAGTTAAACATGCTGAACGGCAGCGCCGCCTCGGCAAGGCTGATATCGAGCACCGTGCCTTCACCGCCGCGTTCGCGGGCATACAGCGCCGCAAGGATCGAAGCGACCGCTGTATAGGCGCCGCCGATGTCGGCCACCTGCGCGCGCGGAACCTGCGCGTCGCTGCCGTTCGCAAGCTGACCGGCGCGGGCGACGTAATTCAGGTCGTGCCCAGATCGCCCAGCGTCAGGGCCGGTCGCGCCCCACCCCGACATCCGGCACACGATCAGCCGCGGGTTGGCCGCATGCAGGTGTTCAGGGCCAACGCCGAGCCGTTCCAGTGTTCCCGGCCTGAAGCTCTCGATCAAGACATCGCTGGACGCGGCCAGTTTCAGCAGCACCGCCGGGCCTTCAGCGTGCTTGAGGTCGAGGATCAGGCTGCGCTTGCGCCGGTTGTTGACCGCGAAGATCGACGACACGCCGTTGACCAGCGGCGGCATCCAGCGCGCATAATCGCCGCCGTTCGGATCCTCGACCTTGACGACATTCGCGCCGAGATCGGCCAGCATCATCGAAGCGACCGCCCCCGGCAGCAGGCGCGTCAAATCGAGGACGCGCACACCGGCCAGCGCCGCTACCATTTCAAATGCTCCCCGCCGTTGACGGGCAGCAGCACGCCGGTTAGGAAGTCCTCGCGGCACAGATAGACGACCGCCCGCGCGACATCGTCGGCAGAGCCTGCGTGACCGACCAGCGTTTGATCCTCTCCGATTTGCTGCCAGCGGCTCTCGCTCATCCCCGGCGGCGCCATCACCGGCCCCGGCATGACGGCGTTGACGCGGATTCCGTCCGGCGCATACGTGACCGCGCTGGTTTGGGTCAGCATCCACAGCGCGGCTTTGCTTACACCATGCGCGGCACGTTCGGGCCACGGGCGCAGCGTCCCGACATCGCAGATGTTGACGATCACGCCGCCTTTCGGGTCGTTGGCGCGCATCATCTCGGCGGCGGCTTGCGTCACCAGAAACGGGCCAGTCACGTTCACATCCAGCGCCTGCTGCCACGTCTCGAACGCGGTCTCGGCAATCGTCCCGGACGGAAAAACCGACGCGCTGTTCACCACGATGTCGAGCGTGCCGACCGTCTCCTTGATTCGAGCGAACATCGCTTGAATCTCGGCGGGTTTGCTCACGTCCGCCTGAATAGGCAGCGCCTCAACGCCGTGTCCGATGATCTCGGACACCGTCTCCGCAATGATCACTTCAGACGTGCGGTTGTAGTTGACCACGACGTGTATACCGGCGCGAGCCAGCTCCAGCGCGATCGCCTTGCCGACCCGATGCGCCCCACCTGTGACCAGCGCGACTCGCCCGCGAAGTTCACTCTGCATGGCTGCCTCCTACGTTTCAACGAAAAGCGGGCGACAACCGCCGCCCGCACATCTTTGCATCGATCCCTCCGCCGCGTTCCCGCCTAAAGGCGGCTGCTGAACGTCGACGGTCTAAATGAACTGACTCGTGGCGCCAAACGAGTGAAAAGAGTTGCCGTTTTCTCATCACTCATCGCTCACCACTTTCAACGTCTCACGTTAGTAACTGCCCGGCGGCGTGATCAGCACGAACATCATTGACACCAGCGCCACGAAAAGCGGAAGCAGCAGCGCGATGGCGAACATGCGGCTGTCGGTCTTGAGGTGCATGTAGTAGTAGATCACCAGATACGCCTTGACCGCCGCCAGAGCCAGCAGGATCGGAACCCGGATCCCGCCGCCGAAGACCTCAGCGACGAGCACCTCGGAGATGGTGAGGATGCCGAGGCCGAAGAAGACGACGGTATAGAGGGGATACGGAAGCTCACGCCCGAACAGAACCGTCGTCTCGGCGTGTTCCGGGTGCGCGGCGTGTTCGCCGTGGGCGGCGGCGTTCGCCGCTTCGGCCATCTCAGGCGCGTGAGATTGTTCGCTCATGGATGCCCCCAGCTAGATCAGATAAATCAGGGTGAACAGGATGATCCAAACGACGTCGACGAAGTGCCAGTACAGGCCGAACGTCTCGACGCCGGTGTAACGTTTGCTGCTGAACTCTCCGCGTGCGCCGCGCCGCATGACCAGCAGGCACCAGATCACGCCGATGACCACATGCACGCCGTGGAAGAACGTCGGCGCGTAGAAGCGCATGCCGAACCCACCGTAGGCCTCGACACTGCTGGCGATGTCGAGCGTGATGCCCAAGTGCGACAGCTCGCGGTACTCGACCCACTGCAAGCCGACGAACAGCGTGCCTAGCGCCGCCGTCGCGCCGAGCCACCGCAGCATCCCGCGGACGTTGTCACGCTGAATCTCGCGCAGGCCCATGACCATGCACCACGAGCTGGTCAGCAGCATGAACGTGTTGATCGACACCAGCCCGATGCCCAGGCCATCGTGCGCGTTGTGTACCGCCTCAGGCTCATTGAGCCGGAACAGCGCGTAGCCGCCGATGAACACCGCAAATAGGATGACCTCGCTGGCGAGATACAACCACATCGCGAACTTGTGGTTGTCATTGCGACGCGCTTCTTCCTGCGGGTCGTGAATGACCGGCGCCTTCGACTCGTGGACGGTGATTTCGCTCATGAACTAATCCCTCTGGAACAGGAACGCCGGTAGACCGCGCAGCACCCGTGCCGCAAAACGGGCGATGCGGCCGACGGTGAACAAAACGAGCTTGGGGCGCAGGATCAACAGCGCGACGACTGCTGCATTGACCAGCGAGAGCAGGATCCGCAGTCCGTATGGCTGAGCCATCACCAAGCCAATGGCGACCTCATAGAAGACCACATACAGCACCGCGAACAGCACGATGAAGATCACAATCGGACGCAGGCGCTGCACGAGTGTGGGCTGCGGCGCCGGTACGACCTGTTCGCCAGAGGGAAGCGCGCCCGCCACGCCGGAGGCCAAAGCCGGCGCGGTCAGCGGCTGATTGCCGACCGCCTGCGCGGTCTTGATCCCGCGGTTCATGCCGTACAGCGCAAAGGCGATCCCGCCCGCGGCGGCCAGCAGCGAAACCATCGCCACCATGCCGAAAATGAGCAGCGCCACCAGCTTGCTGAGCTGCACGGTCGTGCCGAACAGATTGAAGTCGATGAATGCGTTCGCGTTCGTGTTCGCCGCCGGATCACCGCTGATGGTGTAGCCGAGGCCGTTGGGCAGCGACGCGAACAGCAGCAGGCCGGCAAACAGGGCGAGTGTCCACATCGCCACCGTCCATACCTGCCCACTCAGTATCGCCACGGGCTTCTCTTCTTCGTGGTGATGATCGTCGGCCACTTCGATCTCGTTGCCCAACTCGTCCAGCTCAGGCTCGTGCACGTGGTGGGCCGCCATCTTGGACGAGAAGCCGCCGATCCCCCAAAGGAAGAACACGACACCGAAGAACCCGGCCGCGATCAAGCCGATCTGCGCGTCCCAAACCTCGTCCATGTGTTGCAGCGCACGCAGCAAAATGACCAACCCTGCGCCCGCCACAAACCCGATGACGGCCATCGGAACTGCGCGGTTCAAGCCGTATCCCATACTAATCGTCCTCTTCAGTTACAGCCAATACAGTACGACGTAGATCAACAGCCAAGCGATGACTACGAAGTACCACAACTTCGCGCCGGCCTCAGCCGACCACGTATCCCCGGTCAACCCTCCGTGCGCGGCCGTGCGCAGCACCCGAACCAGATACAGGCCGATCACCAGCGCGTGTACCGCATGAAACGCCGTCATCACGCGGAAGATCGCGTTGTACTGGGTGATGCCGGTGATCATTTCTTCACCGTTCGCCAGCACGACTCGCATTTCAGGCACCGGCGCGACCGACATCCACTCGAAGGCCATCACCACAACGAACAGCACACCGAGGCCAATCGCCGTGCGCCATTGTAACAAGAATCCGCCCAGCGAGTCACGCACCAGCGCGCGCATTCCGCGCCGCACCAGCACGGCGCTGGCGAGTAAGCTGAGCGTCGCCAGCGTCGGCAGGGCCGCGTCAAGCCGTTCGACACCCTCAGGCGGCCATGCCGGAGATGAACTGCGCAGTTGCAAGTTCACCACACACAAGCAGACGAACACGAGGATCCACGACGCCTGAAAGACCGCCATCCCGCTGCGCCGGTTTTTGAGGCGAATGGCCGCCTCGCGGTCTTCGTCAACGGTTTCGTTGTACCACATGTCGCGGTACGGCGTGTTATGCTGCATGTCCAGCTACCAGTAAGCGTCCTGACAGATCGTGTTCGCAGACGCCGGGTGTGGGCTTTGGAGTCCATACCCGGCGCGTGAAGGTGTCGATGGTGCGGTTAGTCACCTGCGACCGGCTCCGGAGAGGCCGACGCGGGGCCGGCCGAGCGCCCGGATTTCAACTGGGCGGCCGGCGTCATGAGTTCTTCCATCGCCGCCAGATACGCATTCGCCGCTTCGGTGCCGTAGCCGTAAGGATCATCAAACGGGATCGGCGTGCCCTTGAAGTTGTACGCCGGCGGCGGCGACGACGTCTGCCACTCCAGCGTCAGCGCGCGCCACGGGTTCGGGCCAGCCACCTTGCCGCGATAGATCGCCCAGATCATGTTGGCGAGAATGATGAACGTGCTGATCCCCAGCACGAACGCGCTGATGCTGATGATGACGTTGAGCGTCTGGAACTCCGGGGCGTACTCAGCGACGCGGCGCGGCATGCCCTGCATGCCGGCGAGGTGCATCGGGAAGAACGTGAAGAAGAACGCCACGTAGGTGATCGCAAAGTGCACGCGGCCCCAGAACTCGTTCATCATGCGGCCGGTGATCTTCGGCCACCAATGGTAGATGCCGGCGTAGATCGCGAACACCGACCCGCCGAACAGCACAAAGTGGAAGTGGCTGACCACGAAATACGTGTCGTGAAGGTGAATGTCAACCGGAATAGCGCCGAGCATCATGCCGGTGATGCCGCCGATCACGAACTGGCTCAAAAACCCGATCGAGAACAACATAGCGGCTGTGAAACGGATCTTGCCGCCCCACAGCGTCGCGATCCAACTGAAGATCTTGATCCCGGTCGGCACGGCGATGATGAACGAGGTAATCATGAACGGCACGCGCAGCTGCGGCGTCAGGCTCGTGAACATGTGGTGCGCCCACACTGTAAAGCCGATCAGCGCGAGAGCGATACTGGAGAGCGCAACCATCTTGTAGCCGAACACCGGCTTGCGGCTGTGGATCGACAGCACCTCGCTGAGGATGCCCATGCCCGGCACGACCATGAGATACACGGCGGGATGGCTGTAGAACCAGAACACGTTCTGCCAGACCAGCACATCTCCACCACGGGATGGATCGAAGAACGCCGTGCCTGCCACGCGGTCGAGGATCAGCAGGGTCAAGCCGCCGGCGAGGAACGGTGTGGCGAGGATCTGGATGATCGCAGTCGCCAGCACGGCCCACGCAAACAGCGGCATCTGGAACCAGCCCATGCCTTCTGGGCGCATGTTCTTGATCGTCACGATGAAGTTGATCGCGCCGAGGATCGAGCTTACGCCGGCGATGTGGATCGAGATCGCCCACAGCGTTTGCCCATCCCCACTGAACAGCACCGACAGCGGCGGGTAGGCCGTCCAACCCGTCTCGGCCGGCCCCACGAAGTAGCCGAGCAGGAACAGGACGCCCGCCGGCGGGAGCAGCCAGAACGCGAAGGCGTTGAGCCACGGGAACGCCATGTCTTTAGCGCCAAGCTGCAGCGGCACGATGTAGTTGCCGAACCCGGCGAACATCGGGATGATCCACATGAAGATCATGATGGTCGCGTGCATCGTGAACAATGAGTTGTACGCGGAACCTGTCCCGCTGGCGTCCAGCGCCGGCGTGAGCAGTTCCCACCGCACCAGCATCGCCAGCGCGCCGCCGATGATGAAGAAGAAGAACGCGGTTGCCATGTACTGAACGCCGATGATCTTATGATCGACGCTCCAGCGCAGGTACTCGGCCAGCTTGGGCCTCGGCGCCGGTTGTACGCCCGGCATTGGAACGCTGATACTCGCCATACCCCTACTTCCCTCTGTACCTAAGCTTGCGTAGACTACTCGCTCTGGGCCGCGACGGCTTGCTCAATCGATGCCGTGTCACCGCAGGTGGGCGTCCCAGTCGCCGACTGCGTGCAGAGATACGAAATGATGTTCACCAAGTCCTCATCCGGCATGTACAGATAGTATGCGCCGTCCACCTCGGCAGGCTCCGTCTCGGTCGGGCCGAACTGCGGCATCACGTTCTTCTGGAAGCCGGGCACCGTATAGTCATTTGGATGGCGAACCGAGTTGGCGATATAGCTCTCGGCGCTGGGTTCCCCGGCGGTCGACGCACGGCGCGCCGCCGTATCGGCGAGGCCATTCAGGTTCGGGCCGGTGACGCCAGCCCAACCCAGGTCATCGAGCTTGTGACACCCCGCGCACGGATATTTGCCCTCGGTCAGCAGTGAACGACCAACTTCGACCGGATCGGTCGGTGGGTTCAGAATGCGTTCAACACGGACGTCGATGAACCGATCCATCCACTCTTGTTCGTTGGCGTAGACCTGAACGTAGCTGAACATCGAGCCGTGACCGCCACCGCACAATTCAGCGCAGGCGACCCGGTAGCGCCCTGCCAGAATCGGCGTAAAGCGGACATCCGTCGTGCGCCCGGCGAGCAAATCCTGTTTGATGCGCATCGTCGGCACCCAAAATGCGTGGTTGACGTCGGACGTCTGCATCGTCAGCACGACCGGACGGCCGACATACGTGTGCAGCACCGCATCATTGAACGTCTGCGGGCCGTCCGCAGGCAGGCGGCCCAGCGGGTCTTCATACGTGAACGTCCACGCGAAGCGCGCGCCCGACACGCCGATGTGCAGCTCGTCCGGCTTCGGCTCGCGGATGCTGACGAATACGTTGTAGCTGTAGATGGCGAGAAAGACGATCGTGATCGCCGGGATCGCCGTCCAGACGATTTCGAGCGTCAGGTTGCTGCTGAAGTGCGCGCCGTCGCTCTCGTCACCGGGCTTGCGGCGAAAGCGGATAATCGTGACGACAAGCAGGCCCTGCACCAGCAGGAACACGATGCCGCCGAGGAACATCAGGACGCGGAACAGGCCGTCGACCTGTTCTGCTTCGCCGGAGGCCTGCACCGGCAGCAGCGAGGGCGTGAGCGTACTGATCACGTACCCGCCGAAAATGATAGCAGCCGCCGCTATCACGATGATAATGATGGTCGAGCTACCGAGCCCGCCGCGTCCAACGCTCAAGTTCATAATGCGTTACCGCCTCGCCTCGTTACAGTCCGCTGTAATCTGATCGTTCTGAGGGTGTGCCTAATTTGCGCAATTTTACACAACCCGACCGCAAACAACAAGCGAACACCATGCAAAGATCGCTGCATTTCTGCGATTTTATCGTGATTGTCCGCTTCTACCAACCTTCTCATCAAGCGGCTTACGGCGGGATGCCGAACGCGGCTTAGAGCTTGGGAATCCAGCCCTGAATGACGCCGCGCTTACCACTCCACCGCCACCGGGGTTCGATCGCTTCAAGGCGCTCCGCCTGCCCCGGTTGAAGCCCGACGATCGGATCGCTCTTCAAGGTGCGCAGACACAGCACGGGAATCCCTGCGCCGGCCACGACCTCGTGAAACGGCGTGACGTAGGGCCAGCGCGCATCGCCGACGACGCGCCGATAGTTGGCGTCGCCCTTGACAATCGTCAGCGGTGACCCGGCCATGAAGGTGTGCAGTTCGTCCGGCATGTCCCACCACATCGCCGCGCTGTTCCAATAGAAACGCGACGACAATCGCAGCGTCCCCGCCCCCACCGCGCCGATCAGACGCGCCCCCAGCTCGGTCGCGAGGATGCCGTAAACCCCTTCCACAGCGCGCCGCAAGAATTGGATCACGTCATCGGTGATTGCATCGCTGACAAACGTCGGGTGCGCCTTGACGTGCAGCACGACCTGCTCCGCCCATTTGTCGCGCAGAAGCCGGTCGATCAGCACCAGATCGGCGGACAGCTCACTGCCGGCGTTGTCCGCGACGACATGCACCGTGTGCGCCGTGCCCGTCAATGCCGCAATAGCCGCCGACCGGTCATCGATCAGCAGATCGTCTGAGTTAATCGAGCCGCCGTGCGCACGGCTCTCGGCATAGCTGAGGTCGACGCGGTTGCCCCACAGCGCCATACCCAACAGCGTGTTCAGCACTTCCTCACGGCTGCCCGCCACCGAAAGCGCCTGATCGAGCAGGGTTCGATGTCCCTCGCTGGCGTACTCCTCCGCCTTGATCGGGCCGAATGGATCGTGACGCGTCACGAAATAGTCGACAGCGTCCATCAGCACACGGTATAGATAGGTCTCGGCAAAGAACCATTCGACGTCGTGCCATGTGCGCCCCGGCTGATCGCTGAGCGCCATCCGCCAACCGTCGACATCCGGCGGGCCGGGAGCAAGCGCCGGCGCCGGTTGTCCTGCGGCGACATCGTCGCGAAGCTGCTCAATGGCAGACCGCTGCCGGGCCGTCATCCCCGGATTGACCTCGACCACCTGCTGCAGGATCGCTGGAATACGCTCCTGCATCGTGTTCGATGCGAACGCGTTGCTCAGGTCGGTCAGGATCGCGCCGGGGTATGACGGTGGCCGGCGGCTCGTGTTAGCGGTCAAGCGAAACCTCGACGCGCACCGTTCCGGCCCGGTCGTGACGCAGTGTCACATGCGCCGTTCCTCCCTTCGGCGCGTAGATCACGTACTCGACCTTGGCGCGATCAGGCGTCGGCGCGGGGCTGCCCCACGACGTCAGCGCGGACGGGAAGTATGCGCGGCCTTCAAGCTGGCCGATATCCGCGCGAAGCTGGCCGCTGCACAGCTCAGCGCCGTCGGGCAGCGCGATCTCGGCGATCACGCCTCGCACCGCCTTGACCTGAAGCGCCTTCTTGGAGACGTACGTCGGCAGATAGCCGGTGTTCTTGACGCCGATTCGCACGAAAAACACGTCGCCGCCCAGCGGCTCGACGTGGACGCTGTGCTGCTCCAGCTTCGGCGAGATCAGCGCGTGATACGTCAACCACTTGGGGAACAGCGCGACCTCCTTCTCAAGGAACTGCGGCGGCGGATTGCGGAACGCGTACATCCGATCCCATCCGCCCAGTTCGACCGTCCCCAGCGTCGGATGGTCGAACTCGTACCAGTCGACGTAGCCCTTACCACTCAACTGCTCGTCGCTCCATTTGAGCATCTTGAGATCGTCCTCGAAGGGATGGTCGGCGTACCACTCGATGAACTTGTACTCCTCGATTCCCGCCTGCCGTTGAGGCGACCAGATCTCGACCGTCCACGCGTACACGCCGAGATGGTCGTACATCCAATCATCAAACACCCCGGTGATGACTTCCTTCGGGTTGTATTTGAAGTCGTGGAACACCGATACGTTCGGGTAGCCGGTAATCTCGGTGCCGACCTTGCCGATCTCCTTGAATACGCGCAGGTCTTCGGGCGGGAACTCGTCGTCGGGATGGACGCCGTACGGACGCAGCAGCACCCCGCTGAACGTATGGAACGTGATCGCGCCGGTGATGTTCGGGTGGTCTACGATGAACTGCACCTGCGCGCGGATTTCCGGCTCGCTGGTCGGGTAGTCGCCCGCGCCGGACTGCTGATATTCCTGCCGCCAGTTCGCCGGATAGTTGCGGTTCAGGTCGAGGCGCTCTTTGACTCCCTCAGGTGTGATCGTCACGCCATCGAACGGCGCGTTGAACCGGCCCTCAGCCATCACGCGGTAATACGTTCCGCCGACGTCCAGCGGCCCACGCTTCACCAGCAGGCGCGGCTCATCCGGGTGCGCCTTCCACGGGCCGTCCGGATCGACAATGCGCATGCTCAATACGCGGCCGTCGCCGTCAATGTCGTAATCCTCGAAGCCGGGAATCGGCTCCTCGTCAAACGGGTAGGGGCGCGTGCTGCTGCGGCGGATTCGCGGCGGAGATTCCATCGCCCACTCCGCGCCGTCCGGGTTAAGCCGGGGACAGATGTACAGCGTGCGCGTGTCCAGCAGGCGGGTGATCTCGTCATCTTTGCCGAACTGACTAGTGACCAGATTGAGGTAGTAGAGCGCGGCGGTCGACGGAGAGAGTTCGGTCGCGTGGATGTTGGCGTCGATCCAGAGCGCGGGTTTCTCGTGGTGCGGGCCGGTGCCGGTGTTGGTCACGATCACAACCCAGATGTCGCGGCCTTCGTAGCTTTTGCCCATCGACTCGACTGACACCAGCGCGGGGTGCTCGGCCGCGAAGTCGCTGAGCAGCTTGGACAATTCGATATAGCTGTAATAGCGGTCAAAGGATACAGGCGGCATGATGAGGCAGGTCTCCTCGTTCAACAGATTTCAAACGGCGGAGATTGTGCCGTAGATAGGTTCCAGTTGCCAGTTCACCGGATTCAGTTGGTGCATATTGGACTCAACAGTGATGCGCTTTGGCCGCCGTCTGCGTCATCTCGTTCTTGACTCGCCACACATCACGCCATCACTCGCCTGCCCATCGGATAAGTTACGGCGCCTTCACGCTGATCCCCTAACTCCCGATCCTCTGACTCCTGCCCCCTGCCCCCTAACTCCTTGACCCCTGACCCCTAACTCCTGCCCCCTGACCACTAACTCCTGACCCCTAACTCCTGTGTCCTGATCACTCCTCCTCCAACTTTCGCACACGCAGTTCGGCGTCATCCAACAATGCCTGACAGCGTGCCGCCAGCTTGCGGCCCAATTCATACTGCGCGACCGACTCCTCCAGCAGCAGGTCAGCCGATTCGATCCGCTTCAGCACGTCTTGAAGCTGCGCGAACGCCTGCTCAAAACCCAGCGAGTCGATATTGTCCATCGTCGTTGTCCCCATCATTCCGTTCCACCCGAACCGGGAAGCTGCCGTCCTGCACCCGCACCGAAAGCCGGTCACCCGCGCTGACGTCCTGAACCCGTCGCACGGCCGCGCCATCCGGCCGGGTCACAACTGCATACCCCCGCGCCAACAGCGCCAACGGATTCGCCGCCTCAAGCCGCGCAGTCACGCCGTTCAGCCGTTCACGCCGGAGCTGGTGCGAGGACGCGAGCCGCGTCACCAACCCGTCCAGCAGATAATCTGTCGATTGGCGCAGCGCAGCGATCTTGCGCGAGGGTGCCGCGAGGGCAAGCCGCGTCGATGCCGCGTTGAAGGCCGTATCCGCTTCGCTCAGCCGCCCGTCGATCCACTCAGAAAGCGCAGCCTCGATCCCGGCGATGACCTGCGGAATCTGCGCCCAGCCCTGCGACACGATCTCAGCGGCCGCGGACGGTGTCGGCGCGCGCACGTCGGCCGCGAAGTCGACCAGCGTCGTATCGGTCTCATGGCCGACGCCGGCGACCGTCGCGGTGAAACAGTCCGCCGCCGCACGCACGACGCGCTCATCGTTGAACGCCCACAAGTCCTCGATGCTGCCGCCACCGCGTACGATCAAGATGACATCAACCCGGCCGGAGCGGTCGAGGGCTTGAATCGCGCGCGCGATCTGCGGCGGGGCTTCGGCGCCCTGCACGAGCGTGTGCGACAGGATGACTTCAGCCAGCGGAGCGCGCCGGCGCAGGACGTTGAGCACATCCTGAAACGCAGCCGCGTTCTCGGACGTCACAACGCCGATGCGCGCCGGCAGTGTCGGCAGCGGCTGTTTGCGCCCGAGGTCGAACAACCCTTCCGCCGCCAGCTTTGCGCGAAGCGCCTCAAGCTGCGCGTACAGGTCGCCGATCCCGACCGGCTGCAAGCTCGTGACAGTGATTTGAAGCTCGCCGCGCGTTACGTAGAACGTGACGTCGCCGGTAACGACCGCCGAGTCGCCTTCTTTGGGTAGGATGCGCTGCGCGGCGGCGGTTCCCTTCCACATCACGCAGCGGATTTGGGCGTCGGCGTCTTTGAGCGCGAAATACCAGTGGCCGGACGCCGCCGGACGCACGTTGCTGAACTCTCCGATGACGCGCACACCTTGCAGCAGCAGACTGCCCTCGACGACGCCCTGAATTTGGCGAGCGAGTTCGGTGACGCTGTAAGCGCGGTCGTCCGTCATGCGCGCACCGGCGTCGCGGCGACCACTTCGGCGGCGAGGTCATAGCGGCCGAACGCGGGGATGATATACGCCCCACGGACATAGCTGGCCGTCGCTTGCAGCAGCTCCTGCGCGACACGCACACCTTCGTATGGCGCGTCGTCGCCGGCCTGTTCCATGCGGCTCAGGATCGTCTCCGGGATAACGATCCCCGGAATCTCGTTGTGTAAGAACTGCGCGTGCCGCAAGCTGAACAGCGGAAGCACACCGAGCAGCACCGGCAGGTCGAAGACACGGCCGGTCACCTGCTCATAGCGGGTGAGGAACCGTTCGATACGCCACGGCTCGTAAACCGGCTGACCGAGCGCGAAATCCGCCCCTGCCGCCAGCTTCGCGCCGAGAATCTTGATCTCGTGATCGAGGTTGTCCGCGCCCATGTTAAGCGCGCACCCGACGGTGAATGAGGCCGGCGCACCGATGCTGTTGCCGGCCTGATCGACGCCGCGGTTCATGCTGTGCTTGATCAGGCCGATCAGCTTGGACGGCACGATATCGTAACTGTCGTTGGCGTCAGGATAATCGCCGATGCGGGTCGGGTCGCCCATCGTCACGAAAACGTTGCGCAATCCGAGCGCGTGCGCGGCCAATAGATCGCCTTGAATACGCAGCAGGTTCCGTCCGCGGGTCGGGAAGTGCAGCACGGTTTCCACGCCGACCTGCGACTGGATGACGTGCGCCACCGCGTACGGACTCATGCGCATACGCGCCGCCGGCGTATCCGCGACATCGAGGATATGCGCGCCAGCATCCCGCAGCAGATGCGCGCTGCGAATCAGACGCTCGACGCTGAAGCTGCGCGGCGGCGCCATCTCGACCGTGACGGTGAATTGGCCGCTTGCGAGCCGTTCGGCGAAGTCGGTCGGCGCGGCCGGCGCGATCTGATCTTCGCTGACGGCGGCCTCCTCGACGTGGATAATCGGTAGAGACCGTTCTCCGCCCGCAGCTGCGTCAATCGCGCGGCGCATCGCCGCGATGTGATCGGGTGTGCTACCGCAGCATCCGCCCACGATCCGCGCGCCGAGGGCTTGGAACGTCAGCGCATAATCACCGAAGTACTCCGCCGAGGCGGGATACATCACGCGGCCGTTGACCGACTCTGGAAAGCCGGCGTTCGGCATCGCGGAGAGGCGTGCGCGCGGCACACAGGTGTGCATCGTTTCGAGGATGTGCGAAATCTGAGCGGGGCCGCCGGCGCAGTTCACGCCGATGACATCCGCGCCGGCGCGCACGAGGTCGGCCGCGACTTTAGCCGGCGTGAAACCGGTCAGCGTGCGGTCGTCACTGGCAAAGGTGGCGTGCGTGACGACCGGCACATCCGGCGAAACAAGCCGAACTGCCGCCAGCGCCTCCAGCAGTTCGTGATGATCGGCGAACGTTTCCAGCAGGATCACGTCGACTCCAGCGGCAATCAAGGCCGCCGCCTGCTCGAAGAACATACCCCGCGCATCCTCGCGAGAGATCGGCCCGTAGGGGCGGATTTTCTGTCCGAGCGGCCCCATCGAGCCAGCGATATACGCATCACGCCCGCTGTCAGCAATCGCGCGGCGCGCTATCTCGACGGCCGCGCCGTTGATCTCGGCGAGCTTGTCGGACAAGCCGTGCTCGCTGAGCTTTTGCCGATTCGCCCCGAATGTGTTGGTCTCCAGTAGTTCGGCGCCGGCCGCGAGATATGCGGAATGCACCGCGTAGATCTTATCTGGATCAGCGAGGTTGACGGCTTCAAAACAGGTCGCCATCGGCAGGCCGCTGCGGTGCAGCTGGGTCGCCATCGCGCCGTCCGCCACCACCGGAATACCGCTGTCCAGCCGTTCAAGGAACGGGAGCTTGGGCATGGGGGTTTGCCTTCACCTGTCCGAACGATTCAGGGTCATACCCTCTTGCAGGACATTGTACGAGGATTACGCGGCGGATACTAGCGGGGTGTTCGTCACAACAGCGCAGTGTGTGTTACATTTGCAGCAAATCCGTGCTGGAGGAATGCGCACATGGTTGACGATCTTCGCCGCAGTGCGGCAAGCGACCTTGACGAGATGCTCGATGACGCGGAACGCGCAGGTAAGAAACGCCGGCGCAAGTCCAAAGGCTTCCTCGGGATGTCTGCGTTCGAGCGCATGATCATTTCGATCCTGTTCTTCATGCTGGTGACGGTGCTCGGCCTGCTGCTCCTGATCGCCACGGGCCGTATCGTCCTCTAGGCAAGCCCCGCGAGTCCACCAAAAAAACCGGCGCACTGGATCGAGTGCGCCGGTTGCGATTCTCACCTGCTAGTTGGCTGGTTCCAGCCTGAGCGTATCGCGTGCCGCAGCCTCGACCGCCGCACGGGTGAACACCATCGGCTTGTACGTCCCGCTTGCCCACAATGGGATCTGGTTGTCGTAATCGGCGCTGTAGGGATGCCCGCTCTGCCCCGTCGTGTGATGATTCACGCTGCGGTCAAGGTCGCCGAGGTCGTAGATCGTGCGCATCGACGGCAGACTGCCGACGTCGTAGGTGTCGCTGCCCGTCGACCAGTTGGTCGCGTCGACCGCGCCCGTCCATCCACCGGTCGCCGTTGACCGGTTGACGATATCCTCGATCAAGCTGATTCCGGATTGGCCCAGCGGATTGCTGACGAACACCGCCGCGTGCAGCTTGCCCCACTCCCACTGCGAGCGATCCGCGCCCAACGTCTCGACCAGTTCGGCGTGCGCATCGGCGAACAGCGCGGCCAGCAGCGCGTCACGGTCTTCGACGCCGTCGGTCGAGAGGTCGTCCCACAGCGCGTTGTCCGGCTGATCGAGCAGGCCGATCAGGGCGTACTGGCCGGCGCTGCCACCGCCGACAGACCAGCGATCGCCGTAGGAGTCGTTGAAGACGGCCGCCGGGATACGCCGCCACAGCGCGCTGAACAGCGCGGCCGGCCCGCTGTCACGGTTGGCTTGGAAGTCCCACTCGAGCATCCAATCGCGCGCAGCGGCGAGATCGGCGTCATCGAACTGAAGTGTGGCAAGGTACGGCGCCATCGCCTCGGCGACAAGGATCTTGTTGTCCATCTGGATCGCTTGCAGCGACTCGATGGTGTGCTGATCGCTGGCCTCAAGCAGCTCAACGATCCGTTCGCCCCGGAAGCCGAAGTCCCAGTATCGGTTGAACACGACGTTGATGTCGTCGCCGTACTCTGGCGCAAGTTGGGCCTTGAGTTGATCGTAGTATTCCAGCGGCGCAAGCGCTTCGTTGGCGCTGTGAATCCACCCGCGCTCCGGGTTGTAGATGCGCGGCAGCAGATCAGCCGGCACATAACCTAGCCATTCGGTCGCGCTGGTCGAGCCGTCCTGAATGACCAGCCCCGTATTCACCGCCGGACGTATCGGGATCAAGCCGGGCGTCTGATAGCCGATGTTGCCGTCGACATCGGCGTACACGATATTCTGCGCCGGCGCGACAAACTCACCCGCCGCGGCGCGAAAGTCCTCGAAGTTCTGCGCCTTGTTCAGCCCGAACAGTGCCCTGTAGATCGCCGCCGGGTCGAGCGCCGTCCAACGCATCGCGAGCGCGACCTCGCCGTAGCCCGACGAGCCTTCAGGGGTCACTTCGACGTTATCGGTAATGATCGGGCCGAGGTGCGTTTCACGGACTTGAATCGTGACCGAGCCGCCGTCGCCGAACTTGATCTCCTCGTTGCGAACGGTCATGTCGCGCATTTCCCCGTCGAACTCGTACTGGAGCGGGTTGTCGGGGTTGACCTTGATCTCGTAGAGGTCGATCACGTCCGGGTCGATGTTGGTGAAGCCCCACGCGATGCGGTTGTTGTGGCCCAGCACAATGCCCGGTGCGGCGGGGAACGAGTAACCGCGCATGTCGAACGGACACGCTTCGCTGACCGGCTGACAGTGCAGCCCGATTTCATACCAGATCGACGGCATCTGAATGCCGAGGTGCGGGTCGTTGGCGAGCAGCGGCATGCCGGTCGCGGTCTTGCTGCCGTGAACAACCCAGTTGTTGCTGCCCAATCCAGCGCCCATGCCGAACCCGAACGCAACCTCACCGTTGATGCCGCCGGCGAACGCCGTTTCGACGGGGCGTGCAGGGTTGGCCGCCACCACACGATCAGCCGGCGCGGCCGCGAGAGGCACCTTCTCCCAAATCGGCAGGTCGTCCTCGGTGACGATGGTCGGGTGGCGATCGAACGGGTACTGCGGTTCGAGGACATCGAACTCCTCGTCGCTCAGGGCCTCGTACGCATAGCTGCGGTCTTGGTCTTGCAGACCGGTGCCGAGGTTCCACTGCATCGCCTTGATCCACGCCTCGCTGTCGACCGGAGTCCACGGCTGAATGGGAATCGTGACGCCGTTCACGCCCAAGAGCGAGTATTCGAGCGCCAGATCGCCGCCGTTCTTGCCGCCGATATAGGCGTTCACGCCATCCGCGAAGGCTTGCAGGTAAGCCAGCGTCTCCGCGTCGTAGGCTTCGGCGATGTTACGCTCGGCGGCCGCGCGCCAGCCCGCCGTGCGGATGAACACGTCGTTGCCCATCACGTCGTCGTTCTGGCCGGTCAGCTCTTGGATGCGCCCGCTGCCGATGGCCCGCGAGAACTCCATCTGCCACCAGCGATCCTGCGCCTGCGTGTAACCTTGCGCGAACAGCAGATCATGGGCGTTCGCCGCGTAGATATGCGGCACGCCGTAGTCGTCACGGATGATCTCAACCGGCGCTTGCAACCCAGCGACCTTCAACGTACCAGAATGCTGCGGCAGTGGCCCGCGGGTAAGATCGTTGAAGAGGATGAACCCGCCGACCGCGATCACCACGACGACGAGCAGCAAGCCGAGCAGAATAAAACGCAGTATTCGCATGGTACAGCTCCATTTCCAACAACGTCTACGGCGCGGCTACAGATCGGCGCGGCAGACGATCATGCCCAATACGGTAATGTGTTTGTGAAGCCAGCCCCCCGCACGCCGCTACGCTTCGGCGGTGGACAGCCCGGCCTTCTTAATCAGTTCGCCAGCCGTGTCCGGCGTGAACGACATGTCGTTGAGCTTACTGTATGGAAGCGCGTTGTCCTTGACGAACTGCGGCAGTTCGAGCAGGCTGTCGCGAATGTCGATCTCGTCAAGCGTATTCAGGCGGATGCCTGCCGCCAGCATCGTGTCGCGGATCGGCTGAACGTTCTGATTGTGCAGCGCCATCGCAAGTAGGATGCCCGGGCCGACCAGCTCTGCATACGGCTTCTTGCCCCGCCGGCTGGCGCGTGGCTGGATAGCCTGCGCAAAGAACTGCTCGCTGCCTTCCTGTGGCCGGGTGTGTCCGATTTGAGTCGTCAGCCGCACTTCCATACAGATCAGGTCGAGCAGCTCACGGAGCGCCGAGACCTGTCCTTCGCCGACCCCTTTGGCGATCCGGAATGCCTGCTGGGCGATGCCTGCGGCAATCGCCGCGGCCCACGGCTGAAAACGCTCGTTGAGCGTGTTCTTGCCTTTTTCAGCCGCGTACTGCCAGTCGAGCAATCCGGTTACGATACTGATAAGCTCAACAATCCCTGCGCCGCGAATATGCGCCGGCGCCGTGCTGATGACATCCCAGTCGATGATGACGCGCTCCGCCGGGCCGGACTCCACGTACACGCCCGCCCCGCCATCACGCAGCGAGACCGTCGCCGTGAAAAAGCCGTCGACGCTCAACGCCGTCGGCACCAGAACCGCGGGCAGCTTGCGCTTCCATGCGATGTACTTCGCGGCGTCGCAAACCAATCCGCCGCCGACGGCATACACAACCTGCACCTGCTTGGGCAGATTCTCTGATAGAAACTCCAAATAGCTGCGATCCGCGCTCTCAGGCTCGGCTTGAACGACGACCGGAAACTTGAGCATCGTATTCACCGCCTGCCAACTGCGTTTACCGGTCAGAAGGGCAGCGGGGCGCTGTTCGCGCAGGCGCGACAGGTCAGTCAGCTCAATGCGCGGCATGTTCCAGATTGTGGTCATTGGCGACGGTGCTCCAACGCGATCAACGAGGCAAACACTGGCGACAAGTCTACTCAGACCGGCCCGATTTGCCAACTGCGAGGGGTTTTGACAATGGACTTATCGCCCCCTTGAAGCGCCCCGCGCCCTACCGTACAGTACGATCATACCGGAGGCGATCAATCCGAATAGGAGCGCGTGTGGAAATTGGCGTATTGGCGCTGCAAGGCGCATTCATCGAACATCGCAAGAAGCTCGAATCGCTGGGCGCGACCGTCCGGGAAGTCCGCCTGCCCGAACATCTCGACGGCTTGGACGGCCTGATTATCCCCGGTGGCGAAAGCACGACCATCGGCAAACTGGCCGTTAGCTACGGTCTGCTCGATCCACTGCGTGAGTTCACGCGGAGCAAGCCGACATGGGGCACCTGCGCGGGCATGATCTTCCTCGCTAAAGACATCGGCGGCGACCGCCAGCCCCTACTCGGAGTCATGGACTTGACGGTGAACCGCAACGCGTTCGGGCGGCAGATCGACAGTTTCGAGGTGAATCTCGACATCGCCGGCATCGAAGGCGGCCCGTTCCCTGCCATCTTCATCCGTGCGCCGGTGGCGACCTCCGCTGGCGCGGGCGTCGACGTGCTGGCGCGCTTGGACGATCAATCCATCGTTGCCGCGCGGCAGGGGCATCTGCTCGCCACGGCGTTCCATCCCGAACTCTCGGACGATGCGCGCATTCACCGATTCTTCCTTGATCTCGCAGCCTCGGTAAGCACGCCGTAAATTCGCCGCGATGCAGGCTAGACAGAATCGGCGGATTGGTTAAAATACCGCGCGACTAGGGAACAGGTGTGGGGAATACCATGCTCGACGAAATCTTCCACAGCGCGGGCCTGCCCGTCATGATCGAAGACGACCTCGGCGACGATATCGGAGACGACGAGGCGTTGGTTGAGGACGACGAACTACTCGGAGACGATGTGGGTTTCGACGAAGAGGACGACGACGATGATCTCGTCAACCTCGATTTGATCTTCAGCGTCGACGAAGACCCGGACGAACAAGGGTACGACGAAGACGACGACGAAGAGGACGACATCGACCTGTATGGCGATGACGACGAAGACGAAGAAGAAGAGGACGACGAGGACTTCTACGAGGACGACACGGACTTCTAGGCCGTGCCGTCCTTCTTAGGCTAACGCATTTAGGCTAACGCATCCTACTCCGGGAATATCTTGCCCGGATTGAGAATCCCGTTGGGGTCGAGCGTGTACTTGATCTGACGCATCACGTCGAGCGATGCGCCGTGCTCGCGGATCATGTGGCGCACCTTGCCAACGCCGACGCCGTGTTCACCGGTCGCCGTGCCGCCCAATTCGATCGCCTTCTGCACGATCATGTCGTTGACATGGCTTGCGCGCGCGAACTCAGCCTCATCCTTAAACGGGAACTCGCAGTGGATGTTGCCGTCCCCCGCATGTCCCTTCATAAACGCCTTGATGCCTGCCTCAGCGATAGCGTGCTCCGCAAAGCCGATGAGATCGGGATAGGCACTGATCGGCACAGCGACATCGCCGATGTAGATCTCCTGCCCCGGATGAAGCCGCTGCAGCAGTTCGAACGCGTGATGCCGCGCGCTCCACAACTTCGCGCGTTCGGCATTGTCGGTCGTCGTCTTGATGCGTGTGGCGCCCAGCTCCTCGCAAATTTCCTTAACCTGTGCAAGGCCGAAGTCGAGCGCCGCTGGCAGCACCGCGTGAAACTCCATGAACAACGTCGGCGCTTCTTCAAGGTCGACGCCGTTGTGATCGCGCAGCAGCGCGGACTGCCTCGCGTCGATGAATTCGAGCGCCGCCGGATCAAGCCCGCTGCCGCGCACCGCGACGACCGCCTCGACGGCCGCCTCGACGCTGGGGAACGACGCCACAACCGAACTCATCAGGCTCGGCACCGGCACGAGCTTGAGCGTCGCCTCGGTGATGATGCCCAACGTGCCTTCACTGCCGACGAACAGGTGCAGCAGATCATAGCCCGACGACTGCTTGATCGAACGCGAGCCAACCGAGATGATCCGGCCATCCGCCAGCACCACCTGCATTTTGAGCACGTTGTCCTTTGTCGCGCCGTACTTGACCGTGCGGATGCCGGCCGCGTTATTGGCGAGCATGCCGCCGACCGTCGCGTTCGCGCCCGGATCAGGCGGGAAGAACAGGCCGTAACGCGCAAGCTGCGCATTCAAATCCTTGTGGCCGATCCCCGGCTGAACGGTGACCTGAAAATCATCGGCGTGAACTTTTACGATCGCCGTCATACGTTCAAAGCTGAACGAGATGCCGCCGAAGCGCGCAAGCGGATTGCCTTCCAGCGACGTCCCGACGCCCCACGGCGTGACCGGGATGCGATGTTCGTTGCAGTACGCCATCACCCGGCTGACCTGTTCCGCATCGGTCGCGAAGATCACAGCCTCGGCGTTCCCGGCGGGGTGGCGCGACGCGTCGCGGTTGTGCAGATCGAGCATGGCTTGTGCGGTCGTGACGTTCTCCGCGCCGGCCAGTCCGCGCAGCGCCTCAAGGTGGGTGTCGTTGATGCGGGTGTACATCACGGGTTCGGCGATCATGGGGTTATCTCCTAAATAGGCCGCGCCGAGCGACCGGCTCGACCGCATGCGTCAACGTGACCGGCCCGCCGCCCAGCGCGTCGAACACCGGCCTGACATCGTCCAAGATGAGTTTCACAGCGCGCACACTACCGCCGTTCTTATGATTGACCAGTTCAAGGAATGCCGCGTACTGCCTGAACTCCACCTGCACCGGCCCAAGCTCCAGCCCCTCGAACCACGGCCATTTTTCAGGATAGAAGTAATAGTACAGCGGGTAGAGCGCGGCCGTCATCACGCTGACGCCCCGGCGCTCATACGCCCACAGGTCGATGTCTGCCTGCGCGGCGATCTCGGCGGCGAGCACCAGTCCATGCACGGCGGCCAGCGTGCGCGTGAGCGCGTCCGCGTCGCGCGGCTCGACAATCGCGGCGATATATCCGTGCGGCTGGACAGAGTCCACAATGCGCCGGTAGCTGTCCGCGCCTGCATCAAACATGGACTCACGTTCAAGCACGACGCCGGCGGCGAGATTGACCGCCGCGATCCAAGCCTGCTCGTGGATCGCGGACTGCGCCAGACGGCTGTTCAGCGCGGATACGCGGCCGTGCCACCGGTCAATGATCGCGGCGCGCGCAGCATCCGGCATCGCCCCGTGATCGCGCACGCATTCAAGCGCCTGCGCGAACCCGATTGCACGGCGGCACGCGTCGATCAACGGCGTAGTGGGTTCATCTGACTGGATCGCGTCACCGGCCAGCACAGCCGCCGCACGCTCGGCCGCAGCCCCGTCACCTGTGAGCCGCCAACTCAGCGCATCGACAACGGCCTGCTGCAGCGGGTCGGGCATGGTCTGTGCGCACAGCGACTCAAACGCGCCCCACGCCCCAACGCGTTCTGGCGTACTCCGCCGTTCACGCGCCTGCGCGGCCTCTGCGGGTGAAAATGTCAGGGCAAAGTGGTGGACATTCATCTGAGGATCATTTTTACTGAATCGGTGAAAGAGGTGTTACACTGACCGCATCTGAATTGCGTTCGGCTCACTATCCGCAACCTATGGCGCAGCAAAACAACCGGAAAACGCCGCTCGATCCACGGCAAACATTAGACCACATCCGGCAGAAGATGGAAACCCTCGCCGGAGACTTTGCCGAGGGAAAAATCAATAAGGATCAGTTCAACGCCGTCTATCATCATTACGCGCAGCAGATGGAGATTGTGCAGCGCCTGATCGAGAAAGATCCTCAAAGCGACGCATGGCGCAAGGCTGCTGCGCCGGGTGTAACCGAGTTTCTCAAAGAGGAGTTCCGCCCCGGCGTCACGCTGTGCGCAACGCTGCGCCTCAAAGAGGACAAGCCGCTGTACATCGAAGGCAAGGTGACGCCGGATGTCGCGCGCGCCATCTACAGCGCCTTCAAAACCCTACGCGCCAGCGGCAAGATCGGCCTCATCAGCCGCGAGATCGTCAACGGCTGGCTGGTCGCGTTCGTCGGCGATTTGGCGGTGACGCTGGTCGTGTTCACCGGCGAGCCGACCACCGAACAAGTCCGCCGTGTCGAGGACATCCACCGCGTATTCGAACGCGCCAATGGAATCGCGCTGCGCACCAACGCGCCCGTCCATCGCTACGTTTTTCCGCAGCGGTCGCTGTCGAGTTGACCCGCCGCGCGCCGTCCCCTACAATGACGGTCTGACGTCCAAAGTCTGGAAGTGATACCTTCGATGCCATCGCACCTCGCCGCTCAGCGTGGCGAACCGAGTTATGTTTGGCGCGCCGGTCAGGAGCGCCGTCTCTCCATGGTCGCCCAGTGGTCGAAGCTCGACGGCGCCGCGATCCTCGTCGACGGGTGTGGCGTCGGCATGTACAGCACCGAGTTCGTCAAGCGGTACTCGCCGCACGTCTACGCCATGGACATCGAGCTGGAGCGCGTCGCCGAGGCGCGTGACGGGACGCCTAACGCAGTGGTCAGCACGGCGGAACACCTGCCCTACCCCGACAACACGTTTGATACGGTCTACTCCCACGAGGTCATCGAACATGTCGCGGACGACCGCGCCGCTGCGCTCGAAATGGTGCGTGTGACGCGCCCCGGCGGCCGCATCGTGATCTTCTGCCCCAACCGCTGGTATCCGTTTGAAACGCACGGTCATTACTGGCGCGGCGCGTATCATTTCGGCAACACGCCGCTGATCAACTACCTGCCGGATGTGCTGCGCAACCGCCTTGCGCCTCATGTGCGGGCATACACCAAGCGCGGCCTGCTGCGCCTGTTCGACGGGACGCCGACACGCGTATTGCATCATCGCCGTGTGTACGGCGGATACGACAATATCATCGCGCGGTTGGGCCGCCCGGCCGAGGTCATCCGCAATCTGCTCTACCGGCTCGAAGGCACGCCGCTCGATACGTTCGGCCTATCGCACTTTCTGGTCGTGGAAAAGCGCGCCCGCTAACTCTGCCCGTCGATGAACACCGGCAGGTGGCCGAGCGCGATCACGCCCGTCCACTTGGCGCGGTCGCCTTCAGTGAAAATCGCCGCGTCGCCCACGACTTCAGCCCCTGCCTTGCCCATGATGAGCCGCATGCCCTGAAGCGTCGACCCGGTCGAAATCACATCGTCCAGCAGCACCACACGTTTCCCAGCGACCAACCCGCGATCTTTCTCATCGAGATACAGCGTTTGCGGAGCGCCGGTCGTGATGCTGAGCGTCTCACTCTTGAGCGCATCGCCCATGTACGGTTTATACGTCTTGCGCAAAACGACGTATGGCAGCCCGATGACACTGCTGACCGCGTGGGCAAGCGGAATGGCCTTCGCTTCGGCCGTGACGATTATCTCGGCGCCGGTGTCCAGCACGCGCGGCCCGAGGGCTTTCGCCGCGGCGTCGACCAACTCTGTGTCGCCGAGGATGTTGAGAATTGCGATTCGCACCCCCGGCTTGATCTCGAACAGCCGCAGTTCGCGCTTGACGCCCGCGATGCTGACCGGCAAAGTTTCTTGGGTCATAACTGCTCCGTGGTTCCGTCGTGAAACACGATCTTGGCCTCGCCGAGGTGGATGATGTCGCCGGCCCGAATAGGATGGCGACCGCTCAGCGACGTTCCGTTGATAACCGTTCCGTTCGTGCTGCCGGTGTCTTCCAGCCAGTAGATCTCGCCATCACGACGCAGCACACAGTGGAACCGCGACACGCCGCGCTCATCGACGACGATTGTATTCTCGACCGCCCGGCCAAAGTGAACCTCGTCGCCCTCGATCGGGTAATCGCGGCCGCTGTAATGCGCAAAGCGTGGTGATCCGCGCTGCGGCTTGGTGTCGATCTCTTTCGGATTCTTGGCGGGCGATGACTCCTCCGGCGTGTTCATCCGCTGGCGCATGACAACGGTCTCGTTATGGCGGCTGGTCATCGTGTAATACGCCTGCGAGGACAGCGTCTTGCGCCTGCGCGAGAACGCGGGGACGTTCATGTCGGTTTGCGAGCTTTGGCTCATCTCCTTGGCCTGCTCGGAGAGCGACTTCTTCTCGTCCTCAAGAAGCGACGCATCCGCCACGCTGGACTCGTCGATCTCGGCGATTACGGCCTCCAGCACTTGAGACGCCTCGCTGAACTTGCCGTGATCCGCCAGATCCACCGCTTGACGGCGCGCATGGGCGGCTTTCAGCAGCATGACCTGCTCGACCACCTGCGTATTCGACTTACGCCCTGCCGCGAGCGCGTTCGCGTCGATGGTGATGGTGATTTCGCGCTCGATTTTTTCCCGTGTGACGCCGGAGTCCGTGAGCTTGTCGTAGGTCATCGTCAGCGTAGCCGCGCGCTGTGCGCCGGCCTGTTCAAACCCCGGTAGTTCAAGCTCAAGCACCAGCGCCTTGATCTCGTCCCCGAACACGTCGCCGAGGTGGAACGTCTTGCCCGTGCTGCCCGGCTCTTCGGTATACGCGTTCATCTGACGCACCGAACCCGATGGCACACCACCGACGTGGATCGTCATGTTCTGCCCGACCATCTTGAGCAGACCGGTCAGCTCCTCGTTGAGGATGGTGGGCATCACCTCCGGGCTTTCAATGTAGTAGTACGCTCCGCCGCCCGCGTTGGCTAGGCTGATGAGCAGTTCTTCGTTGAAGTCGTCACCGAGGCCCATCGTCGTCGTGCTGACGCCCTCGCCGTACTTCTGTGTGGCGAACGTCACCAGCTTCGAGGCCTCGGTCACGCCGCGATTCGCCAACCCGTCCGAAATCAGGATCACGCGGTTGGTCTGGGCTTTGTCGAGATTTTGCGCCACGAAGTTGACGCCTTGCAGCCATCCCCCGCTCAGATTGGTCGCCCCGCTGGGCGTGATCCGGCTGATCTGTTGGTTGATGATGTCCTTGCGCTGCACCTTCTCCGGGTTCAACAGCGTTTCGACGGTGTCGTTGTAAAGCACGACCGACAGCGTGTCCGACGCGCCGAGGTTCTGTACGAGCATCTGCGCCGCGCGCCGCGTATAGTCGATCTTCGGCCCGGCCATCGAACCACTGCGGTCAACCACGAGGCTTAGATTCAGCGGACGCCTGCGCGCCTCGCCGACCACGCTTTCCGCCTTAATCAACACCATCAGGTAGATGCGCAGCGGCCTACCCGCCGGAAACGTATCGAATTCAAGCGCGACATCGATCTGCATGGTACGGATCCCTCAACAACTCCCTTCCATCATTATAGCGAGATCGTGAGGCTTTACAGCACCGGCCGCCGGGTATGAAAGTCCGTCGTGGTCTGGTAGACATGTCCCACGCGCAGCACGGCCGATTCACCGAGCGCTGGCCCCAACAGCTGCATCCCGATCGGCAGGCCCGCCTGATCGAATCCGCACGGCACGTTCAGCCCGCACACGCCGCCCAAATTGGCCGAGATCGTCAGCACATCCGCCAGATACATCGCCAGCGGATCCTCGGTGTTCTCGCCCAGCTTGAAGGCGGTCGTCGGAGAAGTGGCCGACACCAGTACGTCGACCTGCTCGAAAGCTTGGTCGAAGTCGCGCTTGATGAGCGTGCGCACCTGCGTGGCCTTGCCGTAGAACGCGTCGTAATAGCCGGCGCTCAGCGCATACGTGCCGAGCATGATGCGCCGCTTGACTTCCGCCCCGAACAAGGCGCGCGTGCGTCGGTAGTTGTCCCACATATCGCCCGTCTCGACGCGCTTGCCGAACCGCACGCCGTCGAAGCGGGCCAGATTCGTGCTGGCCTCGCTGGTCGCCAACAGATAATAGACGGGCAGGCTGTACTCGGTGTGCGGCAGGCTAACTTCGACAATCGATGCGCCAAGCGATTCGAGGTGCGCGATTGCCGCGCGGACAGCCGCCTCGACGTCGGGCTGCATGCCGGCGACGAAATACTCCTTCGGCACCCCGACGCGCAGGCCGTCAAGCCGTTGGCCGCCGGCCGTCATCTCCGCCAGATAATCCGGCGCCGGCGCGGGCTGGGATGTGCCATCGCGTGGGTCATGCCCGGCGATCACCTGCAAGATACGCGCCGCATCTTCGACAGTGCGCGTCATCGGCCCGGCCTGATCGAGCGACGACCCGAAGGCGATCAGCCCATAGCGGCTCACCCGGCCGTAGCTCGGCTTAAGCGCGGTGATCCCGCACAACGAGCTGGGCTGACGGATGCTGCCGCCCGTGTCCGTGCCGAGCGTGCCGGCCGCTAATCCCGCCGCGACCGCCGCCGCGCTGCCGCCGCTGCTGCCGCCGGGGACGCGCTCCGTGTCCCACGGGTTGCGGGTGACGCCATACGCGGAGTTTTCGGTTGACGACCCCATCGCAAACTCGTCCATGTTGAGCTTGCCGAGCATCACCATACCCGCGCCGTACAGCCGTTCGACCACCGTTGCGTCGAAGATCGGCACGTAGCCTTCGAGGATTTTCGAGGCGCAGGTCGTTTCAACGCCGCGTGTAGACAGCACGTCCTTGATGCCAAGCGGCACGCCGAGCAAGGGCGCGTCCTCGCCGGCGGCCCGCCGCTGATCGGCACGCCGGGCGTCTTCGAGCGCGCGCTCTGGCGTCACCGTGATATACGCGTGGATGGTCGGCTCCAACCGGTCGATCCGATCCAGATAGGCTTGTGTCAATTCGACGCTGGAGAACTGCCGGCCGCGCAAGCCGGCCAGAATCTCACCAATCGTCAGCGAGGTGATGTCGGTCATGGAGTTCCTTCGTCAAGTGGGCGCCTCACGTCGCGGTCAGTATAGCACAGCCCGGCCCGACCTCTGCGAGACATTCTGGCATCGGCGAAAGTCCGCGATTTATCCCAAGCAATATCCCAAGCGCGTGGGATATTTGGGATAGCGTTGGATAAAAGCGCGGGCCGTCGAATTTGGGATAACAAAGCAGGGCGGTCTGCTCAACCACCCTGCTTACGCCTGTGTTTACGGAAAGCGCGCTTTGAAGATGAATTTCGTGGCGCTCTTCTGACTGCCCGACGGGGTCTCCGCCCTGACGTGCCACTTGTAGTCCTTGCCGTCCTTGAGCGCATTACGAAGCGACTGCGGCACGGTAAAGGTACAGATGGTCGCGTCGCACACCGTATCGACCCCGACCGACACGACCTGCTTGAAGACCTTCACGCCGTTATCGACGCGCTTGACGATCACCTTATATGTGATTGGCTCGGTGGTGTTGCCTGACCGCCAGACCATCGTCGTCAGTTCCGACGGATCGTGGAGCTTGGTATTGTCAGCCGGAGACTGCAAATTGGGCTTGTGCGGGAACTCCGTTTTGAACGTGTACTTCACGCTCTTGGCGCTGCCCAGCTCATTCTTCGACTTCACGAACCACTTGTACGTCCGGTCATTCTTGAACAACCCGGCGGGCTGCATGAAGGTCGTGCCGACCACTGTCGTCTTCAAGACCTTGGCGCCGTTCTTGGTATCCTTGACGATCAGCTTGTACGAGTCGGCGTCGCTGATCGCGCTCCACGAGAACGTCACATTGGCATCGTTGAGCTTGGCGTCGTCCGCCGGTGCGATCAACGCGGGCGGTGCAGGCGACTGGATGCGGAAGATACGCGGCAAGCTTTCGGTCTTGCCCAACGCGTTCTCGGCCCGCACCGTCCACCGGTAGTCGGTCTGGTTCTGCAGCAGCGTCAGATCGACCGGTTCAGGCGTCCATGTGCACGTACCCGCCGAACACCCGATCGAACGGCCGGGGACAACGTAGGTCACGTCGATGATCTTCTTATTGTTCGCGTTCTTCCAGATGCGCAGCCGGTATTCCTCGGCCGTGGCGACCTCTGTCCAGCGCAGTTCGATGTCGTCGAGGGCGTTGAACGTCCAGTTGTTGTCCGGATAGGTCAGCATCGGCGCGGCCGGGAACTCAGTGAAGATCTTAAACTTCTCGCTCTTCGACGTATCGCTGCCGTCCATCGAGACGACGTACCACTTGTACTTCTTGTCGTCGAGCAGCTGCGATTGTTCGAACGGCTGAACGGTGTAGGTGCACACCTGCGATGCGCAAACAGTCCCCTCGGCGACGGTCGCGTTGATGATCACGGCGCCGTCGTCGGTATCGAACAACGTGACGCGGTAGCTGGTGGCGAGGTCAACCTCACCCCACTGCAAGACCGCTAGCTCGGCCTGCGTGTTGATCGTGACCTTGTTGGCAGGGGTCAGCAAAGTGGCACGGCCCGGCGTATCGAAGTCGAACGACCGCGTCACGCTGTTCGTCCGGGAGCCGTTGTCCATATTCTTGGCGACGACCAGCCATGTATAGGTTTTCTCGTCAACAAACGGATAGGTCACGTTGACGGCGCAAACCACCTTGTTTCCGAAGGCGGGATCCTGCGGGCAGCTGCCCGGATCATCGACGTTCTCCTTGACGATTCGCGTATTCCCGTCCCAGATCTCAAGCGTCGCACGGGTGGTGAAGTCACCGGTGCTGAACTTGAAGGTGATCGGCGAGGCGGCAAAAGCGGCGCCATCAGCGGGAAGGCGCAGCTTGGGCTTGTCGGGGATATCCAGCTCGCCGATTGCGCCGTCGACGTCGATGCGCTTGAATGTCCCGCCGATGTCGGTGATGTTGACGGCGCTGTTCTTCAGCGCGTCGATGATCTGTGTGATGTCGGCCTCAGGGCGCAGGCTTCTCAGCGCGGCAATCGTCCCGCTGACGTGTGGCGCGGCCTGCGACGTCCCGGTCTTGACGCCGTAAATGCCGCCGGGTACGGACGACTCGATATTGACGCCCGGCGCGACGAACGTCAGGAACGGCGCCGAGTTGGTGAACGTGGCGATCTGGTCGAAATCGGTGGTGGCCCCGACCGAGATCACGCCGGTGATGCACGCCGGCGCGTTCATCGAGATCGTGCTGCCCTGATTGCCCGACGAGGCCACCACCGGAACCCCAATCGAGTTCAGCCCAGCGACCGCGACGACATACGCAGGAAGCGCGGCGTCACAGCTCGCCTGAGACGGGTACGATTCGTTGCCTAGGCTCATGTTGACCGCGGCAATCGGGAAGGTGTCTGCGTTGTGAAGCAGGCGGGCGTAATCCATCGCGGCGATGATGTCGCCATCAGCCGCCAGAATGCACTCGGTATGAGGATAGCCGGGACGAACACACACGGGCGTGGTCATCGGATCGGCATCGTCCTGAATGCGGCTGAAAACCTGCAAGGAGACTAAGCGGCCTTCCTTCGCCACGCCGTTGAACGTGTCACTTGGCGGGTTGCTCTCGCCAGCGATCGTGCCGCCCACATGCGTGCCGTGGTCGCACTCTCCGCCGGCGACGTTGCACGGCTCCCCAGAGCCGGGGACATTGGTGTACGCAACGTTGCCCGGACAGTTTGAGGTCGCCGTGAAGCCGGTGAACACGCCGGTCGTGCCCCAGCACGCCTCGCTCACGACCTTGCCGGTCAGGAACGGATGCGCTTTTTCGATGCCGGAGTCGATGACGACGACGTTCGTGCCTTGACCGTCTGCCCCCAGCGCCCAAGCACCGGTTGCCCCCTGCATGCCGATAATCGCCGTCGATTGGATCAGCGACGGCTCGCGCCAGCGGTTTTCCTGCACGAACGACACCAGCGTCGACTCGAGCAGCACGTCGAGTTCCTCCGGCGACGCTTGCAGCGCCATCATCGGGAACGTCGCGTATCGCTTGACCTCCGGCATGCTGCGCGTCTGGCCGATCTGGGCCAACACGGCATCCTGCATCTGTGAGATCACGGCGCGCTGCGCCCCATCGTCCATGTCGGCAAAGGCCATACGGCCCGGCAGATTCACCACCAAGCCGACGATCACGCTCACCGTGCCGTGTTGATCGGCCTGCGCGCGCAGATACGCGGGATCGACCGCGCTGGCCTCCGGCGCTGCGCGCAAGTCAGCAGGCCCGTCACCGCGCGCGCGATCCTGCGCAGATACAGGCGCCACCGCCAACGCTATGAGGGAGAAAACACTGAGCATCGCCAAAGCGGCTGCAGAAAAACGATGACGGTTCATGCCAATGGCCTCAAATTCAATTCAAAAATCGTGCCTAAAGGCTTTCTCGATTCTATCACACGCTTGTAACACGGCGAGCATCCACGACCTACGATTACACTACGCGACTACGCGCCCGTGCCTTGACACCCGTGCGCGCGATCCTGTATGATGATGCCACCTGCCACGGTAGCTCAGCTGGTAGAGCAATGCACTGAAAATGCATGGGTCGCGAGTTCGACTCTCGCCTGTGGCACACCCCCAAACGCGTCGGTTTGGGGGTTTTTTCTTTTCGGCCGCCAATCGCATTCTCAAAAGCGGTGTATTCTAGTCTTCGACCCGATATCGCAGATACGAGTGGATTGAGAGACCGATGTACCGACGAATCCGCGCTTGGATCACAACCCTGTCGTATGCCCTGCTTGGGGTAACGGTAATCAGCGTCGCTGCACAGCCTACGACCTGCCCTGCGCTGGTCGCCCGTGCAATGCAGTCCGTCGGCGACAACTGCGGCGGGATGACGCGTAACAGCATGTGTTACGGGTTCAACCGCGTCGACGCCACGTTCTTCGAAACGGTGGACGAGGCCTTCTTCAGCGCCCCGGCCGACCGCGCCGCGCTGACGGATGTCGCCGCCGTTCAGACCGCACCGCTTGACGAGGCCCTTGAGCAGTGGGGAGTCGCGCTGCTGAACGTGCAGGCCAACGTGCCCAACACCCTGCCGGGCCAAGCGGTCACGTTCGTCCTGCTCGGTGATACCCGTGTGGAGAACGCCGTCGATCCGAACACCGATTTCGAGGCCGTCGATCCGATCCGGGTATCGGTGACTACCGGCGGGCGCGTCAATGTGCGCAGCGGTCCCGGCACGGTGTTCAACGTGAGCAGCACCGCCGATCCGGGCCAGTTGTTCGATGTCGACGCGCGCAACGAAGCGGGGGATTGGCTGCGCCTATCCGGTCAGTCACCGTATGAATGGATCTTCGCTGATCTGGTCGGGCCGCAGGAAGGGACGCGTGCGCAGTTCGCCGATCTTCCCGTCGCGCCGGACACGCCCGTTTCACCGATGCAGGCGTTCTATTTCCGCACCGGCATCGGCCGGCCTGTCTGCGAAGAAGCCCCCGACCTACTGGTCATTCAAGGCCCGGAGGAAGTGCGGATCGCGCTCAACATCAACGGCGCGGAAGTCGAGATCGGCTCGACCATCGCGCTGAAATCCAGCGAGTTGACGTTCGGCGCCCTAATGGGCGACGGCAGCGTGCGCCCCGTGCTGGAGAGCTTCGACCTGCCGGAAAACACTGCCTGCCTGCTCTCCGAGATCACGATTCTGCACGGCGATATGCTGGCAAACGGCGGCGGCACATTCGTTCCGCTGGGTCACCAGAGTAAGAGCGTGGCGTGCCTGAGCGACGAACGCCAGCCGTTGTTCACGACCGAGTTCACGCCGCCGCAGCTCGTCGAGGATTTCACGCCGTTCGAGAGCCTTGAGGACTTCCCGTTCCCGCGTTATCCGCTTACGCTCCCCAGCCCGGAGGAGATTCAGCAGTCGGTTCAGAACGGCCCTCGCGTCAAGCCGACGCCGACGCGGCTCCCGCGGATTGCGCCGATTATCCCGGTTCAGCCGACGAGCAGCGGCCCGCGGCCGACCTCGGTTCCCGGCCAAAAGCCCACCGCCGCGCCGACCGCGAATCCGAATCAGCCGTCCTGCGCCGGATTCAACCTGATCGGCCCGGGCCAGCAAGTTGACCCGTACAACCAGTTGTTCGCATGGACTCCTGCAACCAACGTCGCTGGCTATCAACTCGCGATGCAGGCAGTCGATTACAGCGGAAACATTATCAGCGGATCGCTCAAGCTGTATCGCGTAGGGCCGACGGAAACCGGAATCTACACGTCAATCTTGCGTGATCTGGGCAGCTTCGAACCGCAAAGCATCAGCTGGGTGATACAGGCGTTGGTCTTCGACGCCAACCAGAACTTGACGACCCTCTGCGAACTAGGCCCGTACCGGTCAACGCTCTACTATGGGCCGGGATAGCTTTCGCCCGTGCGTCTAACGCTGGTAGCGCCGGCGCGCAGACCCATTCGCTGCGCCGGCGCTGCCGGGGATCGGCACACCCGGCGGCGGGCTGCTGCGAACATCCATTGATTCCACGCCGTCAAGACTTTGAAGCTCTGCGATCAACGCGTCGTCGCAGCGCGTGCGCATGTCGAATTGGATCCACGACGGTATCCCGTCAACCTCAGTCCGCAGCAGGCAGTAGTCGCGACCGCGGCGCTCAAACACGGCGTGATACACGCGGCGTAAAAGCTGCGTATCCCGCTGGTGGTCGCCGCTGCGCCGCAAGTTGACGATAAGCCAGCGCGCCGAATCGTCAGCCGCGTTCGACCGCATCCAGTCCGGCGCGTTCGCGGGCAGATCGGCCTCAAGATCGCTTTCCGAGGTCATCTCGCGATCAGCTTCGGCCACGTCGGCTTCGCTGGCGGCATTCGGCGCGGCGTCCGTGTCCGGCACAGGCGCATGATCCACCTGCGGCAGCAGATCCCAATCTGGCTCGGCGCTCGATTCGGCACGCTCAGAACGGGGCGCCAGCGGCTCAATCGGGTCGATCAGCTGCAAGTCTTGGCTAAGGCGCTCGCAGATCATCTGCGGCTCACCCCGCGAGTTGTCGAATTTCCCGAAGAACACGTACACTTCGCCTTCCCGCAGCGGCGTGATCTGCTCGTGTTCGATCAACGCCTCGACGTTGGCGTAGGGGCGCGGGAACAACACGACCTCGATCGGGGATGCGCTGGCGTGCCAGTCCTCGACGTGCAGCACCGCCATCGCCTTCTGCTGCTGCGTGAACATCTTGCGCATCGACACGATCTCGCCGGCGATGACCACCGTCTGATCGTGATGCTCGGCGGCGTTCTGCTTCAGCTCAAACACTTCATGCGTGTTCAGGCGTTCAAGGTCGCGGCGGAACTTGTCGATTGGCCTGCCGCTGACGTAGACGCCAAGCAGTTCCTTCTCCCACATCAACAGGTCGCGGACGGACTTGCGCTGGCGCGCGTCTATCGGTTTCAAGACGACGTGATCGTCGATCACCTCGCCGCCGAACAAGCTCATCTGCCCGCGCTCGATGTCGGCGTGAATACGCGCGCTCACTTCGATCAACGCGCCGGCCTGCTCAAACAACTGCTGCCGGTCTGCATGCACCGAGTCCAAGGCACCGACCTGTGCCAGCGCCTCGATCGTGCGTTTGCCGACCTTGCGCAGATCAACACGGCGCGCGAAGTCCTCCAATCCGGTAAACGGCCCGCCTTCGTGGCGCGCATCGACAATTGGGCCAAGCGCGGCCTCTCCCGCGCCCTTGATGGCGACCAGCCCGAATCGAATCCCGCGCCGTTCGCCGGGCTTCCCCTCGATTGCGAAGTTGAGTTCACTCGAGTTGATATCCGGCGGCAGGATGGGGATCTTCAAGCGCCGGCACTCTTCGAGGAACCCGGCGACCTTCGCTGCGTCAGTGCGCTGTACGGTCAGCAGCGCGGCCATGTATTCCTCAGGATAATGCGCCTTGATAAACGCCGTCTGAACGCTCAACACGGCGTAGTCGGCGGCATGCGCCTTGTTGAACCCGTAATTAGCGAACTTCTCGACCTGATCGAAGATAGCGTCCGCGATCTCGACCGAGACACCGTGCGCCGGCCCGCGCTCGCGGAAGTACGCCCGGTGCTTGGCGAGGTCGGCTTCCTTCTTCTTGCTCACGGCGCGGCGCATCAGGTCGGCTTCGCCCAGCTTGTAGCCGAACAGGTCGCGCGCGATCTGCATGATCTGTTCCTGATAGACCATGATCCCGTACGTCGGCGACGTGATCCGTTCCAGCCCGGGGTGGATGTACTCGACCTCCGCCCCGTGCAAGCGTTCGTTATAAAGCGGGATGAACTGAAGCGGCCCCGGTCGATACAGCGACACGGCCGCCACGATGTTCTCGAACTCGCGCGGGCGCATATCGCGCAGCATCCCCTGCATGCCGCCGCTTTCAAGCTGGAACACGCCAACCGTTTCCCCACGGGCGATCAGGGCGTATGCCTCGTTGAGCTGCTCAAGCTGCTCGTCGGTGAGCCTCGGATCGTCGTGGCGGTAAGGGATGGTGTCCATGTTGTAATGCACGCCGTGATAGCGGGCGATCAGCTCGCACGCCGTGCGTAAGATGTTCAGCGTCGCCAGCCCGAGGAAGTCAATCTTGAGCAGGCCGATCTGCTCGCACGTCTCCATCGTGAACTGCGTCACCTGTTTGATCGGAGAATCGGCGTTCTCCTTGCCGGTCATGCGATGCAGCGGCAGATAGTCGCGCAGGTCGCGGTCGGCGATGATGACACCGGCGGCGTGCACCGACGCGTGCCGCCGCATCCCCTGCACGTTCGCGGCGATCTCAACCACCGATTTGAGTTCAGAGTCGCCCTCGACCATCGCACGCAGATCTGGATTCTCGGAGACATACTCCTCGATCGGTTTCGGCTTCGGTTCCTGCGGCACCAGCTTCAGCGCACGGTCGACCTTTTGCAGATCGACGCCCAGCACACGCGCCACATCGCGCACGGCGTTCTTCGCGCCCAGCGTCCCGAACGTGATGATCGAGGCGACCTTGTCCGTGCCGTACTTCTGCACGCTGTACGCGAGCATCTCAGCGCGCCGGTCATCCGGATAGTCGATGTCGATGTCGGGCATCGTCTTGCGCTCAGGGTTCAGGAATCGCTCGAAGAACAGCACATTCTGAATCGGGTCGATGCTGGTGATCCCAAGCGAGTACAGCGCGAGACTCCCCGCGCCTGAGCCGCGCACGTTGAACCAGATATCGCTGTGGCGCGCGTATTCGCACAAATCCCACACGATCAAGAAGTAGGTGTTGAACCCCATGGAGTTGATAACGTCCAGCTCGAAATCGAGCTGCGCGCGCAGTTCAGGGTCATCGGCGTGTGACCCAAAACGCCACACCATGCCGATCTCGCACAGGTGACGTAGATACGTTTGCGCATCGAAACCGGGCGGAACCGGGAACTTCGGGAAGTGGTATTCCTTCTCCGGCATGTCATAGCGGCACATCTCGGCGATGTCGAGCGATGCCCGCAGCGCGTCCGGTGTCTCGCTGAACAACTCGGCCATCTCGGCCGCGCTGGTCAAGTGATAGCTCGGGTCGGACATTGCCAAACGTCCGCCGCCCCCGCCCTCCTCGTTGTGATCCTCGCGCTTGGGCGTCGACTTGAGTTCGCCGGTCTGGATGCACAGCAGCGTGTCGTGCGTGTCGTGGTCCTCCTTGAGGATGTAGTGCACGTCGTTGGTGGCGAGCAGTCGCACCGGCGTGTGTCCGCTGCGGGCATAGTCAATCAACCAGCGGTTGACCGTCTCCAGTTCCGGGATCGCATGATGCTGTAGTTCGAGATAGAAATTCTCCGGCCCGAACACGTCGACGAACTTGCCGATCCACTCGCGGGCCTCGTCGTCTTTGCCGGCAATGATGAGCTGAGGCACACGGGCGGCGAGGCATCCGGTCGTCGCGATAATTCCATCACTGTGCGCGGCCAAGTAATCGAAGTCGATCCGCGGCCGGTAGTAGTACCCTTCGAGCTGCGCAGCGCTCGCGATCCGCAGCAGATTGCGATAGCCCGTGTAATTCCGCGAGAGCAAGAGCATGTGGAGCGACCGGCGGTCGAGGACGCTGTCACGGTCGGCCATGCCGCGCGGCGACAGATACGCTTCCATGCCGAGGATCGGCTGGATGCCGGCCTCGGTGGCGGCTTTGTGGAACTCCTGCACGCCGTACATCGTGCCATGATCGGTGATCGCGAGCGCCGGCATCGCAAGCTGTTTCGCGCGCGCAACGAGCTTCTTGATCTTGCTCAAGCCGTCTAGCAGCGAATACTCGGTATGTACGTGCAGATGGACAAAATCTTCGGTGGATACGTGGGTCATGGATGTCAAAATGGGGCCTCATTCGTACAGCCCCATTCTAGCGCATCTTCATCCGTGCCGGATCGCCCGGCGCGGTTTCTAAGCCACCGTTCGACTCACGTTATGAGCCAGCCGTCGACGTCTGCGTGGGAAACGGAGTCGAGCTTCGCGTCGGGGACGATGTGATCGTTCGCGTCGGCGTCGTGACTAAAGGAAGCGTGGGAAGCGATGGGGCCGATGTAGCTGACGGGTTACATGGTAGGCCGAGGCAGGTCTCGCACGCGCCGTCGCCATCGCTGTCGACACATGCGTCAAGATCATCGCACTGGCCGTCGTTATCGCGGTCGATACAGTTCGAGCAGTCGGTCGACGTGCATGTGGCCTCATCGACATCGCAGAGTCCGTTGTTGTTCAAATCGGGACATCCGCACCCAGCCGCCGATTCCTCGCAGGGATCCGCGACGTCGCATTGGCCGTCGTTGTCGCGGTCTTCGCAGTTCGCGCCGTCGCATTGACCGTCCCCATCGGCGTCGATACACACCAGCGGATCGCAAATCCCGTCGCCGTCACGATCTTCGCATGGCATGTCGCAGCGGCCGTCGCGATCATCATCCGCACAGCCGCATGCCGCCGGATCAGCGTCGGCGGGGCAAGCAGGCGGCATCCCCGGCAAGTCCCCGTCGAGGACAGGCAGCGTATTGGCCTGTTCGATCTCCGCCATGTCGGCAGGCAGCGGCACTTCGACAGGCCGATCCATCGCGCCCATCGCCTCGGATGCCATCGCGAATGTCTCCGGCGCGATCGGCTGCGGCGGGGTCGGTGATTCCGCCGCATGGCCCTGCTCATCCATCCGCACAATCGTCTCGGAACCGGGCACAAGGACGCGCATCACACCCTGCGCTTGCACCAGACCGCGGCCCTCCATCAACGCAAACGACAGTCCGTCCGCCGTATCGGTAATCACCGCCGTCGAACCCAGCGAGACATCGACACCGTTGACGTTGAACGTCACCATGCCGATCCCCTCCGGAGTTTGCACGACTACCCCGTCAGCCGGCGCCTCTTCGCACGTCTGACGTCCGATGCCGGTGCGGAAGTAGAACGCCTGCATCGGGTTGGTGACGAGCGACGTGCGTTCGACCTCAGGCAGCAGATCCGCGTCGACGTCGATCAGCTCGCTCAGCACCCAGCCGGTGCGCGTGCGGTAATGATCATATTTCACGCGGTACCACAGATTGCCGTTGGCGTCCTCCGCTTTTCCGGTGACGAGCGCCATCTCGCCGCGCCGCAGCGATCCGACGATATCGGCATCGCCGGATGGCAGATAGCGCACGTTCGACCCCGCACGCACCTGACCGGATACACGGGCTTGGTCGCGGGTCGCGTCCTCGATGGTCACATCGCCGAACAACACAAACGTGACGTTCTGGCCCGGCAGCGTATCGGGCAGATTAGCCTGCAAACGCATCACCGCGACGCCCCACTCCTGCTTTGCTTCGTTCAGCGGGCTGAGCTGAAGCGCGCGGATACTGCCGACCGGCGCGATGTCGCCAACCTGATCGAACACCAGATCGCTCACACCGGCGGCCGGGGTCGCTACGCCCGACACGTTACCGTAACAAACCTCATTACGCCCTGTCGCCGCGCATGCAGCATCGGCGGCTTGCAGCGCGGATTGGACGAGCGCGAAGCACGGGGCATGCTGGCTGGGCTGCGCGCCGACCGACGAGCCAACCACCAGCACAAAGAGCGTCCAAATCGCTCGCCTGATGTGGGCGGTGAAGGGTGTCATGGCGTGTCCTCGGTCACCACTTCGATGGTTCAATCGCTTACGGAAGATTCATGTAGATCGGGCTTGCGTTCGACACCGTGACCTCGTAGACAACGGCGGACGTGCTGAGATCAACAGCAAACCAGTGTTCGCCGAGATACACACTCGTTCCATACGATGTGTTAGTGGAGTTCAGCGTGACGGCTGACGATGCTGATGGGTTGCACCACTCGTCCTGCCGCCCAATCAGGAAGGATTCTGACGTTCCCGTGAAATTGAACTGGATAGTGCTGATTGGAATACTGAAGTCAATTGCGCACGGCGGCACGTCCACCCCGAAGGACTGCTGCAAACAGAAGCCGTCCGACCAGCACGCCTCGACCAGCGCGCTAAAACTGCCGGTCACGGCATACGTGTGGCTGGTCGTCGCGCCACCGCCGACGCCGCCGTCGCCGAAGTACCAGTTGAAGGTTGCCGGGGCATCCGGCCCGCCGCTGGCGGTGAAGTTCACGGTGAAGTAATTGCGCGAGTAGCCGGCGTTGACGAATCGTGACGGCCCGCCCGGCGTAATAGTCGGGCCGCCCGGCGTCGCGATAACTACCGGAATGCCCCCCGGCGTCGCGCCCGGCCCCGAACCGCCCGGCACGCTGCTCACGACGGGCGTTGGCGTGCGGCGGATGGCCGGCGGAGGAATCGTGACGTCCTCAGGAAGCAGGTCGAGAACCGGCTCCAAGAGCGCCATTGCCTCAGCGTCGAAGGGGTGGGCTGGCCCCGGCGGCCCGGATTTGCGTGTACAGCTGCTCTCGCCCGGATTCAAGTCGATGAGGACGCCGGCCACGCGCAGATCAGCGTCGCCGGCGATCAACGTGACACACGTTTGATCGAAGTCACCGCGCGAGTCGATATACGCCGTCGATCCCATCGCGACCTCGATTCCGTTGACGGTGAAGCTCACCTTGCCCACGCCGGAAGGAGTCTGCACGATCATGCCGTCCGTTGGCGCAGCGGAGCACGTTGGGCGGCCGATGCCGGTCTTGAAGTAGAACGCCTGCATTGGGCTGTACGTCAGCGAATCGGCGGTGACCTCTGGAATCTCCGTCAGGTCGGCATCCACCAGATCGCCCAGCACCCAGCCAGTGCGCGTGCGGTAATCCTCGAACCGTATCCGCAGCCACAGCTCGTCAAGGCTGTTGGTGTATTGGCCCGTCACCACAACCGCCGCGCCTGCGCGCACCGAGCCGACAATTGGGCTGGTGTCGTTTGGGCCGATGCGAATGTTAGCAGCGGTGCGCGCGGCGCCGTCCGACCGGCCCTGAACCCCCGTGGCGGCCTCGATGTACGTGTCGCCAAACAGGACGAACGTGACGTTTTGCCCCGGCAGCGCGTCGGGCAGCGTCGCTTGCAGCTTCATCAGCGCGACGCCCCACTGCCGAAGTTGTTCATCAAACGGGCTGAGTTCGAGGGTCTGCACCCGCAGCAGCTGCTCGATGTCGCCGGCCGTATCGAATACGAAGTCATCGACCCCATCAAACGGCGTCGCGACATTCAGTACGTTGCCGTAACACACCTGATTGCGGGCAATCTCCGTACATAATTGCGCGGCGGCTTGCAATGCGCCTTGCACCAGCGTGAAACAGGCGTCAGGCATGTGTTGGGCCAGCGCCACCACGGCGACAAGCGCAAGGATGATCACGCTGCCGAGCTTGCCAAGCCTGCTGAGTCGTAACCACTGCCGCATGACTACCTGCCTCTACTTGGGACATAAGGGGTCGGTGTGAGGAGCGCTGGGTAAACGGTCGCGTCCAAAGCTCCAGACACCAGCAAACAATACACCAACAGCGGCACCGCTTGCACCAGAGATTCAATCACGGACGTGCAACCGGCGATCAGCACGGCCGGGAACACCTTGAGTTCGATCATCGTCGGTCGACGAATCCCCCCAGAGTTCAGACCGTTCGTTTTTCCCATGCGAAGCCTACCGCGCGCCGCGCCAAGAGTCCCCTACCTAATTGTAAAGTGTTTCATTCCCGTAATGCGTTGATAAATTGGCAGGGTTCGTACGCATCGCGGTTGATTCGACCGGCGAATCTCGTAATACTTGCCCGGTTAGGACTCATCGCACGCGCAGTTAGGTAGGACATGACCGTCGAGCGCCAATTCAACTTCGTCGCCGTCGCGGGCAATATCGGCGCCGGAAAGAGCACACTGACCGAAATGCTCGCGACTCGATTCGGATGGCAGCCCTTCTACGAGGCCCACGCCGAAAACCCCTATCTCGCCAAGTTCTACAAGAACATGCGGCGCTGGAGCTTCCACTCTCAGGTGTTCTTTTTGGCGAAGCGGCTTGAGCATCACCGCCTGCTGGCCGATTACCCCGGCAGCGTCATTCAAGATCGCACTGTCTACGAAGACGCGCAGGTCTTTGCGCGTAACCTGTACAAGCAGGGCAATATGAAGAAGCGCGACTGGAAAACGTACTGGTCGCTGTATCAGGCCGTCAGCGCGTTCCTGCCCCACCCCAACGTGATCGTCTACCTCAAGGCCAGCGTCGACACCTTGATGAGTCACATCGCACAGCGCGGCCGCGCGTATGAGGCCGAGATTCCGCGCAAGTACGTCGCGCAGTTGAATGCCCAATACGACAAATGGATCAATACGTGGACGCGCTGCCCAGTCGTGGTAGTCAACATGGACGTGGTCGACTTCCAGCACGACCCAGCGCAGTTCGACGTCGTCTGCGAGGATATCCAGCAGGCGCTGCATCCGGGCATGGTGCCGCTGTTGTAGCCCCCCAAGCCTTATGTCGGCATCCCACGCTCGCGTGTCACAGACTGTAATATCCCTATCCCCGTGATTATGTGACTCGCAATACCCCGTTGTATGGCCCGCAGGGACGGTGTTATGATGAACAATGCCTCAACGAATTGAGACACTTTCGTCCGATTCACGCAATAAACGCAAGGAGCAGGCGCGCATGTGCGCTCTCAATATTGGACTGTCACCTCGGGTAAAGCCTGCGGACGATGGTTTCATCTACAACGATTTCGCCTTCACGGTCGCCACCAAGAACGGTTCGGGCAGTCAGACCTCCAACAACACGCTGGTCTATGCGCTGTTCAAGATGGGCATCCCGGTCAACGGAAAGAACTTATTCCCGTCGAACATCAAAGGCCTGCCCACATGGTACACCATCCGCGTGAGCAAGGACGGCTACACCGCCCGCAAGGCCGTAACTGAAATCTGCGTGGCGTTTAATCAGGACACCGCCGCCGAGGACATCAGCAAGCTGCCGTCCGGCGGTGTGTGCATCCTGCCCAGCGAGTGGAATTGGGGCCGCAGCCGCGACGACATCACCTACTACGAAATCCCGGTCAAAGACCTCGTCAAGTCGCTCGACGTCAACCCCGACTTCCGCGACCGCATGAGCAACATGGTGTACGTCGGCGCTATCGCCGAATTGTTCGACATTCCGCAGGACAAGATTTACACCGCCCTGCTCGACTCGTTCAAAGGCAAGACCAAGCCGGCCGATATGAACATGGCCGTGGTCAAGGCTGCGGCGGAGTGGACGCGCGAGCACATCGCCAAACAGGATCCGTACAAGTTCGCGCCGCTGAACCTCAACGGGGATAAGATCGTCATCACCGGCAACGAATCAGCCGCGCTCGGTGCGATCTTCGGCGGCGTGACCGTCGTCGCGTGGTATCCCATCACGCCGTCGACCAGCATTATCGACACGATCATGGGCTATCAGCACCTGCGCCGTGATCCGGACACCGGCAAGGAAACGATCGCCGTCATTCAGGCCGAGGACGAAATCGCCGCCATCGGTATGCTGGTCGGCGCGGGCTGGGCCGGCGCACGGGCGATGACCAGCACCAGCGGCCCCGGTATCAGCCTGATGGCCGAGTTCACCGGCCTCGCCTACTATGCCGAAATTCCCATCGTGGTTTGGGACGTCACGCGGATGGGGCCGTCGACCGGCCTTCCAACGCGCACGTCGCAAGGTGACTTGATCTTCACCTACTTCCTCGGCCACGGTGACAGCCGTCAGCTCATCCTGCTGCCCGGCTCGGTCGAAGAATGCTTCGAGTTCGGCTGGCGTGCGTTCGACATCGCAGAGGCGCAGCAAACCCCGGTGTTCGTGCTCAGTGACCTCGATATCGGCATGAACAACTGGATGGCGGAGCCGTTCAGTTATCCGACCGAACCGCTTAACCGCGGCAAGGTGCTCAACGCCGAGCAGCTGCAGCAGCACATCGAGAAGTTCGGCACGTGGGGCCGCTACAAGGATGTCGATGGCGACGCCGTCGGCTATCGTACGATCCCCGGCACCGATCATTCGCGCTCGGCGTACTTCCTGCGCGGCACCGGCCACAACGAGATGGCCGTCTACAGCGAACGGTCGGACGACTGGCTGCAGAACATGGGCCGCCTGCATCGTAAGTTCGAGAACGCGCGCACGGTGCTGCCAGCGCCCGTCGCAGACTGGGACAAGTCGGCGCCAAAGAAAGTCGGCATTGTGACGCTCGGCAGCAACGAGGATGCGATCCGTGAGGCGCGCGACTGGTTGGCGCAGGATGGCGTCGAAACCGACTATCTCCGCGTTCGTGCGCTGCCCTTGCATCCTGATGTCCTCGAATTCATTCGGACACACGAGCACGTCATCGTGATCGAGAACAACTTCGATGGACAGCTCAATCAGGTGATCAACATTGATATACAACAGCTTCCGGGGCGTAAGACGTCCCTGCCGCTGGGAGACAGCCTGCCGATGACGCCCGACTGGGTGTACGAGCAGGTCACCGCCGTTCTGAAGTAGGCCCGATCCATCGTAAGCGTGTGATAGAGGAAAATCATGTCCGCGAACTCTCGCATCAAGACCAACCAGATCGGCCTCACCCGCGAAGACTACAAAGGGCGTAAGTCTACCCTGTGCCCCGGCTGCGGCCACGACTCGATCTCGAATCAGATCACCAGCATGGCCTTCGATCTGGGCCTCGAACAGTACAAGATCATCAAGCTGAGCGGGATCGGCTGTTCGTCCAAGACTCCCGCCTACTTCCTCGGCCGGTCGCACGGTTTCAACGCGATCCACGGGCGTATGCCGTCGGTCGCAACCGGCGCGATGACCGCCAATCATTCGCTGACGGCAATTGCAGTCAGTGGTGACGGCGACACCGGCTCAATCGGCCTCGGCCAGTACAAACACCTGCTGCGCCGCAACGTGCCGATGGTGTATATCATCGAGAACAACGGTGTGTACGGGCTGACGAAGGGCCAGTTCAGCGCCACCGCCGATCAGGATCAAACGCTGAAGTACTACGGCACGAACCACCTCCCGCCGATCGACCTCGCGCTTGAGGCCGTCATCGGCGGCGCGACGTTCGTTGCGCGCAGCTTCAGCGGCGACGCCAAGCAGGTCGAGACGTTGTTGAAGGCCGCCGTGAATCATCGCGGAACCGCCGTCATCGACATCATCAGCCCGTGCGTGACGTTCAACAACGAGAGCACCTCCACCAAGAGCTACAGCTACGGCAAGGCCAATGAAATCCCCCTCCACGAGATTCATTACCTAGCGCCGGGCTACGTCGCCGAGGAGCAGGAAATCGTCATTGGCGACTACGATCCGGGCGAGATCATCGAGGTCGGTCTGCACGGCGGAGCGTCGATCCGGCTCAAGAAACTGGATCGCGATCACGACCCGCGCAACAAGATGCAGGCGATGCAGGTGCTGAACGATGCCGAACGCGACGGCATCATGATCACCGGCCTGATCTACTATGAGGAGCCGCGCCCGACGCTGTCCGAGACCTTGAACTTGACCGACACGCCGCTTGTCGCGCTGCCCGCCAGCAAGCTGCGCCCCAGCGAGGACGCGCTTGCCAAGATCATGGCGAGCTTCCGCTAGAGCGATCATCGCACAACCCAACCGCCCGGCCATGTGTTGGGCGGTTTTGATTCATACCCCTGAAAAAGGGGGAGAGTGTGCGCAGATGCTTGACAGTTCACGCTATTTCGACGATTATCTAATTCGACGTTTATCACATCAAAAGGAAGCCTCTCATGCTCACGAGAACACAGCAGTCGGACGTACTGCAGTTGTTCAAAGCACTGGCGGATGACACCCGCTTTGCGCTCTATGCGCAGCTTGTACAGGGAGAACAGTCGGTTGGCGCGCTCGCTGAGGCGCTTAACGTCTCGGAGCCGACCATCTCGCATCACCTCGGCAAGCTGCGGCAGGTCGGCCTCGTGAAGATGCGAGCCAGCGGGACGCACCGCCTGTACTCCATCGACATGGGACGGGTGACATACTTCAAGGCGATGGTCGGCCAGATCGACCACCTCGACCTCTCCGCCGAGGCCGGGGACGCGGCATGGATCGACAGCCTCAACGTCGGCGAGGAAGACCGTAAGGTATTCAAGGACTACTTCTCCAACGGCCGACTGATTCAGCTTCCGACCAAGCAGAAGAAGCTGCTCGTCGTGCTGCAGTGGCTGACGACGCGGTTCGACCCGCACCGCGACTACACCGAGCGCGAAGTCAACGCGATCGTGTCTGAGATCCACGACGACTACGCGACACTGCGCCGCAACCTGATCGAGTTCGGGTTTCTTCGCCGAGAGCGGGGCGGCGGCCGGTATTGGGTTACGCCGGAAGACGAAAAAGGAACGGGTTGGGTCGAGTACTAGCCCGCCCCGTCGCGCTGGCGTCACCCCGCCAGAGTTGACCGACCGTACAGCGACCGTACGCAAGTTCAGCCGCATCGGTATGGTATGATTCGCTCCCTAACGCGGACTATGGAGCAACCCGCCGATGCGGATTAAGCGTGTGATTGTGGGGGTATTGATTGTCGCGGCAGCTGCGGGCTGTAACCTCACGGCGGCCGAGCCTACCCATACCCCCACCCCGGAAGTGACCGAAACCGACACGCCAACCGTCACTGCGACGGCGTCCGCCAGCGCGACGCCGACGGCCACGTTCACGGCATCGGCTACGTTCACGCCGAGCGCCACTCCGACGATCACCCCGACGCCGTCACCGACGTTCACGCCGACCGTGACACCGCAGCCCGTCGCGCTGATGCGAGTCGATAACAGCGCACTGCTTGACATCGCCGGCGATGTCCGCGACGGCCTGGAGTTCCCGCACGTCGCATACACCGTCTCGAACGACCGGCAGACGATCACGAATCTGTCCACCGCCCAGCCTGAGACGGGCATTGTGACGCTGTACTTCGCCTCGCCTTCCAACCCCGCCGGGCGTATTGAGATCGTCGAGGTCAACAGCCAGATCGACGACCAGTTCTACATTGCGCCCAGCGGCAGCGCCGCCGCCTATCTTGTGAGCGATCCGTTAGGCCTCACCAGCGGCCTGTACGTCGCCGATGTCGCGCTTGGGCTGAGCGCGCGGATCAGCACGATGAGCAGTTTCACACAGCGCGAACGGTTCAGCGCGCCGGACTTCTCGCCCGATGGACGCAGGCTCGCCGTGGCGATGGCGACCGGCTACGACCTCGACATCTTCCTCTATGACCTCGACCAAGCGCAGTGGTTCAACATGACCAATGCCGGTTCGTACGACTGGGCGCCGCAGTGGTCGCCAGACGGGCGCTTTGTGGCGTTCCTGTCCGACCGCGAGACGTGCCCTTCGTGGATTCCGGGCGAAGGCGGCTGTGTCGCCGGTGTGGACGCGCCGCAGACCGCCGGCCATATCTACCTGTTCGACGTCACCGACGGCAGCGTCACGAAGGTGTCCGAGGACGCCGTCGTTGAGCCGCCGCGCTGGATCACGCCGAGGCAGCTGTCATTCGCCGTCACCGACCCCACCGACATCCTCAGCCAAGAGCGGACACTCTATCTCGCCGATATCGTGAGCGAAACCGTGTCTCCAGTGCGCATCCGTGGGACGCAGGGCGCGACGATCTACTCCAGCGAGGCGTACTCACCGGACGGGCGCTATGTGCTGCTGCAGAACAGCACCGGCTCCGCCAACCAAGTCGTGCTGATGACCGTGGCTGGCGACCCCATCGCTACGACATCCGACCTGAACTTCCCGCGCTTCGGCATGGCGGCATCGTGGGACGCCGCCGGAACGCGCATCGTGATCGGCGGGCTGGCCGGACAGTGTCCGTTCGGCCGCGTCGTGGTCGATGTCGCAGCGACCGTCGCGCAGCAGCAGTTTGTGTACACTGCGTCACCGCTGCCCCCCAACCCCACCAGCATGTGCGAGCCGGTGTTCAGCGGCGACGGGACATGGGCGGCGCTCATCGGCGTCAGCCGGCCCTCGGCCACCGCGCCCGACGGACGCGAGGACATCTTCGTCGTCAACAACAACGGCTACGACCAGCGCAACATGACCGGCACCCTGCGCGGGACGTTCCGGCTGCTCGGCTGGGTCGGCGGCTGATCGGCCTTGTTTGTGAGCGTTGTGTTGGAATACTGGCGCGGCGCTGTCAACTCGCGTATCATTTGAAATTATTCAAACGTGCCTGAAAGGACACATACCGCATGACCGATGCCCTCGCAGCGGAAACCAATCTCACCGGCGCTGAAACCGTCGTCTGGGATCTCTCCGTCTTTTATTCGAGCCTCGACGATCCGCAAATCGAGGCCGACATCCAGCGCGCCCACGAACGCGCCGACACATTCGCCCTGCGCTACAAGGGCAAGGTCGCCGCGCTCTCTGCTGACGAGATTGTCGAGGCGATCGCGGCGTCCGAAGAAATCCAAGACCTCGAAGGCCGCATCTCGTCCTACGCATACCTCAAGTTCAGCGAAGACGCGATTGACCCGAAGGCCGGCGCGCTCGTGCAGCGCGTGACCGAGTTTGGCTCCGAGATCAGCCAGAAGATGGTGTTCTTCGAGCTGGAGTGGAACGAAATGGACGACGAAGCGGCGATGGACATCATGGTCGCGCCGCAGGTCGCCAAATACCGCTTTCAACTCGAGTCCGCGCGCCGCTACAAGAAGCATCAACTCAGCGAAATCGAAGAGCAGCTGCTGATGGAGAAGTCGGTCACGGGCAACGCGGCGTGGGGGCGCTTCTTCACCCAGCTCACCAGCGCGATGCGTTATGAACTGGACGGCGAAAAGCTCAATCAGGCGCAGATCATGGACAAGCTGCGCAATCCCGACCGCGACCTGCGCCGCCGCGCCGCCGACGCCGTGACCCAGACGCTGCGCGACAAGTCGATGGAGCTGACGTACATCTTCAACGTTCTGGCGGCGGACAAAGCGCAGAACGACAAGCGTCGCAAGTACGACTCATGGATCGCGTCGCGTAACCTCGCTAATCTCGCACCGGACAGCGTGGTCGAGGCGCTCGTTAGCGCCGTAACCACCAGCTACGACATCGTTGCGCGGCACTATGACCTCAAGCGTCGTCTGCTCGGAGTCGACACCCTGTATGACTACGACCGCTATGCGCCGCTTGCGCTTGAGGAGTCCGACGCGTTCTATCCGTGGAGCGCCGCGCGAGAGATCATCCTCGAAGCGTTCGACGCGTTCAGCCCCACGCTGAAGGACACGGCCAGCAAGTTCTTCGACAACAACTGGATCCACGCCGCACCCCTGCCGAACAAACGCGGGGGCGCATACGCCAGCCCGACCGTTCCCAGCGCGCATCCATTCGTCTTTCTCACCTACCTCGGCAAGACCGACAACGTTCAGACGCTGGCGCATGAACTGGGCCACGGCATGCACATGTACCTGTCCGGCCAAGCCCACGCATGGCAGGGGCTGTATACGCCGTTGACCACCGCCGAAATGGCCTCGGTCTTCGCCGAGATGCTGGTGTTTCAGGACTTGCAGAAGAAGGAACCGAACCCCGAAGCGCGCCTTGCGATGCTGTTCGAGAAGGTCGAGAGCACGTTCGCCACGGTGTTTCGCCAAATCAGCATGAACCGTTTTGAGGACGCGATGCACAACGCGCGCCGCACCGAAGGCGAACTCTCGCACGAACGCCTCTCGGAGTTGTGGATCGGCACGCAGCGCGCGATGTTCGGCAGCAGCGTCGACCTGCGCGACGGCTACGGCGCATGGTGGAGCTACGTCCCACACTTCCTGCAAGCGCCGGGCTATGTCTATGCGTATGCGTTTGGCGAACTGCTCGTGCTGGCGCTGTACAATCTGTACTTGGAGCGCGGCGCGGAGTTTGCGCCGAAGTACGTGGATGTGCTGGCCGCCGGCGGCTCGGATTATCCGGACAAGATACTCGCTAAAGTCGATGTCGACCTGAACGATCCGGCGTTCTGGAACAAGGGGTTGGATGCCATCCGCGCGCTGGTCGCTCAGGAGGAGCAGATCGCACGTGAGCTGTACCCTGAGAAGTTCGCGTAGATTCAGCGGACAAGAGCAAACGGCCCGTGGATGATTCCGCGGGCCGTTTCGATTCGATGGCGAGCGGCCTTGTGCGTCACGCCTCCTGCGACGTGGCCTCCAGATCACGCTCGGCGCGGCTGGACGCTATGCCCGTCAGCCAGCGCAGGACGATCCAAACCGCGCCGACGACCGCGAACACGCCAGCCGCCCACTGCACACGCGGGGGCATCGCGCGCACCCGTGCCACCACACTGCGATCCGGCGTGCCGAGCAAATCCGCGCGCAGATCACGCACGAACTTGTGCGACGGCTCGACCGGCGTGAACATCGAGCGCAGCGCCAGCAGGATCGGGATGAACGGCTCGACAAGATCCGGATCGTGCGCCCGTGCGCTGCGATGCATACCCGTCTCGCCTGATGGGCCGAGCAGGGCCTCGGTCATCGCGTGGAGTGCTTCATCGAGGGGAGTTTCGACGTTCATCGGGTCGCTTTCCTTCGGTTCGATTTCTCGTCCTTCGAGGCGGGATCGGCAGCCGGCCACGGTTTCTGCATTTCGTCGCGCAGCGTCAACAGTGTGCGGTGATACAACGACTTCACTGCGCCCTCGGTACGATCCATGATCGCGCCGACTTCGGCGTTCGACAGCCCTTCGACGAACTTGAGCGTCAAGAGCTGCTGGCGCTCCTCAGGCAAGGTCTTGACGATCGCCCGCAGCCGGTCGACCTCTTCCTGTTCTTCCACACTGCGATCTGGCGAATCGCTGACAAGCTCACTGGCGATGTAATCCTCCAGCGCCACGATCTTACGCCGTCCCTGATCGCGGTGCCAATTGGCGGTCAGGTTATGCGCGATGCGATACAGCCATGCTTGGAACGGGATACCGCGGTCGGTGTACGAGTCGATATGCCCCATCGCACGGAAGAACACGCGCGAGGTCAAATCTTCCGCGTCGTGCGGGCTGCCGGTGCGAAAGTAGATATAGTTGTAGATCCGTTTGACGTAGCGCTCGTACAGCTCGCCGAACGCCGCTTGATCGACACGGCAGCGCTCGACCAATTCCACGTCGGACAGGTCTTTGAGGTTCGGACGCTTGGGGACACGCTTAAACAGTTTCATCACTACCAATAACCCACGGTTGCCCACTTGGTTGCGATTCAGCAGACAATAATTTTGCGCCCGCTGCATCACCGATGGTATGCTAAATGTTACAGTTTCCTGACCTTCTGGGAACAGGTATGTCCACGTCAAAATTGCTGCCGGTTCTGGCGTTCTGTGCCGCTGTCGTCCTGAGCGGCTGTTTCCGTCAGGCTGACGAAACCTTTGACGAAGTGACCCTCGCCCCGGCGACCAGCTCGGGCCAAGGGATCACGTCCGTGCCGGTGACCAGCGTTCTCGGGCCAACCCACACGGTTCCCCTGCTCATCACGGTGGCCGTGACCGACACGCCGGGAAGTCTGGCGACCGAGGGCACATCCGAACAGCCGCTGACCGTCACGCCCGAACGGACGTTCATCACGCCCGGCTCGCCGCTTGGCACGTTCACCGTCCCGACGATTACACCTACCCCCGGATTAACGCTGACGATCACGCCGGGCGGGCTAATCACCCCAACCGACTTTTTCGATGCCGACGCGGCGGGCGTGAACTCAGCCTGTGAATACGAAGTGCGCGGTGGCGATACGCTGTACAGCATCGCACTGCGCAATAACACAACGATTGCAGTCATCCGTGAAGCCAACGACCTCGCTAACGACACCATCTTCCCCGGCGATATCCTGATCATTCCGGGCTGCAACGACACCGCCGGAGCTGATGGCACAGACTCCCCGGATGCCACAGAAGTCCCGGAGGGGTTCATCGTCCACATCGTCCAGTCAGGCGAGGTGTTGGGCGCGATCGCCGAACGCTACGGCGTCGGCCAAAGCCTCATCATCGAAGCGAACAACCTGACCAACCCGAACGCGCTGTCAGTCGGCCAACACCTGCTGATTCCGTCACCTGCCGATACCCCGTAAAGGACAACCGCTATGACCGATGCTGCCGATTCGATCAAGGCCATCGCCGAGACCGAAAATTATCTCGCGTACAGCGTCGTCGAGCCGGATGGCGAAGAGACCTTCCACCTCGAACTCGGTTCCGTCACGCTGCACTTTTTCCGCGAGGAGTGGGAGGAACTGCTCGGGTTGATGGACGGCGCTATCGCCGCGGGCAGCAAAGGCAAACGCTGATCGATGGTCTCGCCGCGCGTGGAACGCCTGCTTTCGGAGGCGATGCTCAAGCACCTGCCGCCGGGCCAAGCGGCCATGCACGTCCTCGATGTCGGCGGCAGGCTTGGGGCGCTGATCAACGAACGCCGCCCTGAGATCCACGTCACCGAAACCCCGAACGACCTGATCGCCGTTGACCGCGCGCAAGTGGACGTGGTCGTTGCGTTCGATCACGGTCTCGACACCGATCTGCTGGCGAACGCGATGGCTGTCCTTCGCCCCGGCGGGCGTTTGGTCGTGCTTTCTATCGCTGACGATCCGACGCCGGAGCAGGTCGAAGCTTTTCAGCAGCACGGTTACACGCACGTTTTGGTCGAGACGGCGGCGGAATGTCCGCTGCCCGTCGGCGTCTTGATGCGCGGCGAAAGACCGTAAATGGCCGACGACTCGCTCTCAACCGTGTATCTGCTGATCCGGCAGTCGCCCAACAAGCCGGCACGGGCGCTGCGCGCCGACGATGAACTGATCTGGGAGGCGGTGCTGCTGGATGGACGCCTGCTCACGTTCAGCAGTCTGTCGAACGCCGTGGCCTTTATGCAGCCGCTGATCCTCGGCGGGGCACACATCGGCGTATCCAAAGTCGCCAAATTCCGCGCCGATGTCGTGGCCTCGTGGAACGTGCCGACAGCCGCCGATCCCTCACCTGCCGGCCTCGACACCGCCGCGATCGGCATGCTGCGCGTGGATCACACGGCCGCCGAACCGCCCGACGTATGAGCGCGCGCCGATTGACGGGTTCCGCCGCCTGAACTACAATCGGGCCACTGAAAGTCGTGGGATAGTCAAAACATGAAGTATTACATCTGGACATACGGCTGTCAGATGAACACAGCCGATTCCCAGCATCTCGCCTCGGAGCTTGAGCGCATGGGCCATCAGGCCGCCGAACACGAGGACGATGCGGATATCCTCGTTGTCAACACCTGTGTCGTGCGCCAGTCCGCGGAAGACAAGGCGATGGGCCGGCTTCACCTGCTGCGCAACGTCAAGCAGAACGACCCTGAGAAGGTCATCAGCGTGATGGGCTGCATGGTCGGCGTCAAGGATCCGCTGCGCCTGCGTAAGCGCCTGCCGTGGGTCGACGTTTTTCTGCCGCCCAGCGAGCCAGCGCCAATGGTCGAGTATCTGCGCGACCGCGGTTGGGAAGGCGAAGCGGTCGCTGCCGAATACACCGAGCGCCTCAAGCGCGACGCGATTCAAGACGGCGACTTGATCCTTCCCGCGCATGAGGCTGGCGGGCTGGTCAGCGCGCACGTCCCGGTCGTTTACGGCTGTTCGCATGCCTGCACGTTCTGCATCATCCCGTTCCGCCGCGGCATCGAACGCTCGCGGCCGGTCGGCGAGATCGTCGCGCACGTCCGCAGCCTCGCGCTGCAGGGCGTCAAGGAGGTTACGCTGCTCGGTCAGATCGTCGACCGTTACGGCAAAGACGTCCCCGATGGCCCCGACTTGGCAGACCTGCTGCGGGTCGTGCATGACACCGCCGAGGAATACGACATCCACCGCATCCGCTTCTTGACCAGCCATCCCAATTGGATGACCCCGCGCCTGCTGGATACCGTGGCCGAACTGCCGCGCGTCATGCCGGTGATCGAAGTACCGGCGCAGGCGGGTTCGGATGCCGTTCTCGCCCGGATGAAGCGCGGCTATACCAACGCGCAGTACCGCGCGCTGATCGAAGACATCCGGCGGCGCATCCCGGACGTCGCTGTTCACACCGATATCATCGTCGGTTTCTGCGGCGAGACCGAAGCGCAGTTCATGGAGACTTACCAACTTCTGGAGGATCTCGAACTCGATAAGGCGCACCTCGCCCGCTACAGCCCGCGCCCCAACACGGTCAGCGAGCGCAAGATGGAAGACGACGTCCCCGATGAGGAGAAGGTGCGCCGTCACCAGCTGCTTGAAGAACTACAGAAGCGCGTGCTGGGCAAACGTAATGCGCGCTGGCTCGGCGAGACGGTGCAGGTCTTGGTCGAGGATCAGCACAACGGCAAGTGGCGCGGCCGCACGCCCCAAAACAAGCTCGTGTTCTTTGAAGATAAGGCCGATTGGCAGGGACAGCTCGTCGGCGTGGAGATCGTGCACACCACGCCGTACAGCATGCAGGGTCGCCTACCCGCCTCGCCACGGCCGCAAGCCGAATTCCCGCTAGACGTTTTCGTTGGCTAGCTATGTCGAGCGGCAGTGCAAAGCCTTAACGCTAAGTTGTTGGGGAATAGCCTGTCGTTTGATATACTTTCCTAGCGAAGAATGGCCCGGAATCCGTAGGTGTCATTCCCATCACACACTCTGGAGGTCCGCAAGCGATGGCTCGCGACAAGAGCGGCTACTACTACCCCAACAAATTCGCCAAGATCATTCTTGAGTCGATGGAAGATGTCATGGGGACCAACGGTCTGAACACGGTGCTTAACCGTGCAGGCTTGCAGAATTACGTTGGCAATTATCCCCCTGACAACTTAGAGAAGGGGTTCGACTTCGCGGACTTTTCGTCGCTGACCGAGGCGCTGGAGGATATGTACGGGGCGCGCGGCGGGCGGGCGCTGGCGCTGCGCGCAGGCCGCGCGACGTTCGCCGAGGCCCTGCGCGGGTTCGGCGCGCTGGCCGGTGTGAGCGATCTCGCCTTCAAGGTGCTGCCGTTGAATGCCAAGCTGCGCATCGGCCTGCCGTCGATGGCGAACATCTTCAACCAGTTCAGCGATCAGATTTCGCACGTGCACGAAGAGGGCACCGACCGCATGATCTACACGCTGGAACGCTGCCCGATGTGCTGGCAGCGCAAGTCGGACAAGCCGATCTGCCACGTCGGTCAGGGTTTGCTGCAAGAGGGTTTGCGCTGGGTTAGCGGCGGCCGCGAGTTCCAAGTCGATATGTCCACGTGCATCGGCGTCGGCGACGACATGGGCCGCTACATCATCTACAAAGAACCGTTGGGGTGATCAGCATGACCGCCACGGCATGCCGAGAATTCCCCCTAGCATTGCGGCAAAAAGCCGCTATACTGGCCCTTCGCTTCGTTTGATTGGAACCGACCGGGCTTGTTTCCGGTTGTTTCGCATAGGATAGGAAACGCGCACAGGATGGCATCGTATCACGGCCCTAAGGCGAAGGTTCAGCGCCGCTTCGGTGAGGTGCTGATCCCGCGCGCCAAGTATCAGAAGATCCTCGACAAGCGGTCATATCCGCCCGGCGAGCACGGCAAGGAAAAGCAGTTCAAGAGCGGCCGTCGCAGCGACTATGGCACGCAGTTGGACGAAAAGCAGAAGCTGTCGTTCATCTACAACATTCGTGAACGCCAGCTGCGCACGTACTACCGCCGCGCGACCCGCATGACCGGTCGTACCGGCAGCAATATGATGGCGCTGCTTGAGACCCGGCTCGACAACGTCGTTTACCGTTCGGGCCTCGCCGCCACGATCTGGGCCGCCCGCCAGTTGGTCAGCCACGGTCATGTCACGGTCAACGGCACGGTGGTGAACCTGCCGTCCTACGCCGTGCGCGTGGGCGACGCGATCGGCTTGACCGAGAAGATGCGCAAGAACGTGCATGTGGTCGAGTGGTCGGAATCGTCGTCCAACCCGCCCGAATACCTGCTGATGGACAAGTCCGCGTTGACCGCCACCCTGAGCCGCATGCCTGAACAAGAAGATATCCCCGTTCAGGTCAACATTCAGCTTGTGGTCGAGTTCTACAACCGCCTGACTTAAACCCTCAGGGCAAAAACACCCACCATGCGCCCGCCACACCGCGGGCGCTTTCGTTTCTAGGGGCGAATCCGTCGTGCGAAAAGCAGCAGCTTGGGCAGTCCACCTTTATACCGGCCTCGGCGGTTTGATCGGAGTCATGGCCCTGCTGCTGGCCGCGTCCGGCGACGTGCGCGGCGCGTTCGGCCTGCTGGTCGTCACCATGATTATCGACGGCACCGATGGCATCCTCGCCCGCCGCGTCAAGGTGTGGGAGGTGCTGCCGCGCTTCGACGGCGCTTCGCTCGATAACGCCATCGACCTGCTGACCTACGGCTACATCCCGATCTTCATCATGGCCAACGAGCGCCTGCTTCCGCATCCGTTTTGGGCGCTCGTCCCGGCGGCTGCGCTGCTCTACGCCTACGGGCAGGTCGACATGAAGACGCCGGACTCGTTCTTTCTCGGCTTTCCAAGCTACTGGAACATCGTTGCGCTGTACATGTTCTGGCTTGAGCCGGCCGCGCCCATCGCCGCGGCGATGGTGGTTGTCCCGGCCATCCTCACCTTCATCCCGACCCGCTACCTGTACCCCAGCAAGAATCAGATTCTATGGCGCGTGACATGGCCGCTAGTGGCCGTGTGGCTCACCCTGCTGCTGGTGATGCTCGGTCAGCCTCAGCCGAACCCCACACTGGTGCTGTTCAGCCTGTACTTCCCCATCTACTACGTGGCCGCCAGCTTCTGGGTCGACTATCGCGCGCGCCGCGGCACCCTGCCTCGTGAGCCGCGCGAGCCGGGCAGATGGCGGCGGTTCCGCATCCTACGCCGGCCGTTCCGACGCGTTCGCCGGCGTCCGTAAGGAGTCCGCGGGCTAGACTATCCGACGCGCCGCGCCCTACGGGTGAAAAAGAGCCGGCACTTCCTCGTCACTCGCCACTCATCACTTTCGCCTGCTCGCTTCAGGCGCGGATTTCGACGACGACCCCGTCCTCGGCCCAATCGTACAACTGCTGGATGTTCGTATTGCTGAGCAGGATGCAGCCGTAGGTCACGCGCGTGCCGAGGCTGTTCTCCCACAGGATTTGGCCGCCGCCACGAGTCGGAAAGCCGTGGAATCCGTTGGTGAAGTCGGCGCCCGGAATCGGCTGATACACGCCCATGAAGTTCGGCATCCAGAGGTTCCAGTTGCCCGCGTAGGCGTTCGGCACGTGCGAGATGACCTGATAGATACCGGGCCACGTCGGGCTGCTGGCGATCCCCGTGCTGGCGGGCCACTCCCACTTGACCGCGCCGTTCTCATACACCCAGACACGCTGCTGACTCAGGCTGACGATGATGCGCTTGCCCGGCACCGGCTCGAAGGGCATGAAATGATCGACCGACGGGATGGTGATAGCCTGCCCGGCGTTGACGAGCTGAATACCGCCGTTCGCCTGCTGAATCCATGGATACGGCACGCCTTCGTCGTACGCGATGCTGATAATCGTCTCGCCGGGCAAGACGACGCGCTGCCGGTCGCGATGATAGATGCGCGCGGTCACGCGTGAGCTGCGCTGACCAATGGCCGCCTGAACCCGTTCAACAACCGCGTCCACGTCGATATACTGATCGCTTTCGAGACGCGCTTCGCCTTGCGCAAGGAATCCGCGCAGCGCGCCGTCTTCAAGGCTCAAGCGTAACCCTCCTGGCGCGGCCGGATCAGACTCCGCGCGCAGCCATCCCGCCCAGCTTTGCGGCGCGGCCGTCCACTGTGAGATGCCGCCGGTTCGCGGATCGTACACGTCGATCGTCAGCGGGTTGGCGAGCAGTGCTTCGGCCGCGGCAACCATGGGCGCGGCGTCGGTGATCGCCGGGGCGAGCGCCACCATCTTCATCGGGATTTCACCGTGCTCCAGCCACCCGACCGGGTCGGACGCAATCAGCGCGGCGGTGCTTTCGATATCGACTGCGCGGCCGTCACGCGCGGGAAGCGCCTGCACTCGCCCTCCGACCAGCGCGATTTGCGCGTCGACCGCGGGCTGCGTGATCTGATCGGCGAGGCTCGCCAAGCCGCTGCGCGCGATCTCAGGGTCAAACGTCAACACAGGCGTCACCGACGTGCCGATGATCCCGGACACGGCATCCCCCGACACGCGCCCATAGCCGAATGCACGGGCCGCGCTGGCAGCCGGGTCAATAATCAGCCCGATGCGCGCCGGCTCGATCTGCCACTGGCGATCTGTCGCACGATCCTGCAGCAGCACGACCGGCCACTGCCGCGTCAGTCGCTCCTCAGCCTCGATCACCGACAGGCCGCCGACGGAGACGCCGCCGACGCGCACGCCCGGCAGAATGCTGTCGCCATTGACCATCGACACGCCGAGGATCAGCGCGAATACACCAGCGAACACAGTCGACACGCCGAGCGCCACCCCGGCGATCAGCCACAGCGGCACACCGGGACGCGGCTTATGCGGCGTGACCGGCAGACGCGGAAGCATGGGCGGCGGCGGGCCGGGCCGCGTCGCGTAGGACGGCGGGCGGGCAGCGCCAATCGGCAGCGTGTTTTGCGCGTGCTGTTCGGAATGCAAGATGCGCTCCTCGTAGGGGCGCTCAGGACGCGGGCCGCGCGGGCGCTGGGGCGGCTGCGGCGGGCGTGATCGAAAATGGGTCATTGTCGGGTTTGGCAGCCTTGCGGAACACACCGCTTGAATTTCGCATCATTATAGCGTCAATTCTTGCGGCGTAGGCTGGACGTCAGACAAGCGCCACCGCCCGGTTTGGCCTTGACGCGGAAAGCGATTGACCTATAATGTTCCATACAACGCCTCCCTAGCTCAATTGGCAGAGCAGTTGACTCTTAATCAATTGGTTGTAGGTTCGAGTCCTACGGGGGGCACTTTGGCGGGATACGCGGTCGTATCCCGTCTTTGATTCCTGCTCGACAAGACGGGAAACCAGTCAGCAAAAGCTAAAGCTCATCTTCATTAGTTCGCCGTTCCGACCGTTTGTGCATCCGGTAGTCTTTTACCGCGCCAAATGCCCTCGGGGTAAGCGGGCGCTGCTGTTTCGGACGCGGCCGATGCTCGGCATTCTGCGGCTCAGGC